>ERZ1108167.39-NODE-39-length-237432-cov-13.018780_pt1 | contig 237432 bp, 168 predicted proteins | sample MGYA00403703_ERZ1108167 | MGnify/ENA primary metagenome ERZ1108167 (study PRJEB35170, sample SAMEA104062411) | human gut metagenome | biome: human gut; feature: human-associated habitat; material: faeces | place: Denmark | collected 2012-05-11 ...
CTCCTCCTTCGGGAAGGAGGAGTACCCGCAGGGGGAGGTGGTAGGTGAATACGCAATTCTTTCATTCATAGTAAAATAGATACAACCTTGTTTTGCCTACCACTTCGGCTTTCAGCCACCCCTCCTTCCCGAAGGGAGGGGAATTGGAGATACTATTGCTTTTTTAGCCCCCCAAAAATTGATGATACTATTGACTTTTTAGTCAGTCCCTATCTAGGGTTTCTTTAATGATGCCCGTTTTATTTACCTCTTCCGTATCTTTAAAATCATAATTTTGTGGGAACTAGTATATTCTCATATACTTTGGCATGGAATAAATTCTCTGAAAGGAAGCGAAAATTAGAGGAAGCAATAGATTCGGTTCCGATGCCGGATATAAAAAAAGGTTGTAACAACTTGTGTTACAACCTTTTTTGTGGACCAGCCTGGGCTTGAACCAGGGACCTCCAGATTATGAGAACGACAAAGTGATATTCTGCGATGGTCAGTTTTCTCAATATTTACTGTGTATCAAACAATTACGAATTTAGCTATCTCCTATGAAACTCACTAAATCCCCCTAACTGAAACCGTTTGTTTACGCATTGTTTACGCAGGTTTGAAAAGAACTGTTGTAATTATTCTCGTTTATATCTGTTTGTATAGGCTATATTTTGTCGCAAAACAGTTTTTTTGCGACAAACCTATACTAAAATGTCATCTTTAGCTTCCTGTCTTTAAATCATAGACTTAGCAATTACAACTTTTACAAAATCTACTTTTGTCTCTTTCGAATTCTTCTTTAATTCTATAAACTTGGGGCGAGTTAGGATAAACAATTAACGTTTCTTGTATCTTTTCTTTTATTTCTTCCTTAGTGTGGTTTCTAGATTTAATAAAGTATTCTAATTGCATTGATGCTAAAAGTTCATCCTTACGTTTACTAAAATTCTCTTCCATCTCCTTAAGGAGGCGATTAAGTGTATCTTCAGTTTCTGTATTCCAAGGATAATGATTTAATAAACAACGAAAATATGCTTCTATATGATAAGAATTGGTCGATTTACGATTATAATTCTCTTTTGCCAAAGGAAGGGCTTTAGTATATTTTTCTTGATTCAGATAAACATTCACTAACTCTCGTCTTGCAATTTGCATATTAGAATTAAAATCTAAAGCCTTAAGGAGATACTCCTCGGCCTTGGAATAGTCCTCTTTATAGCGATAGTAAAATCCATACAGAAAATCTTTACTACCTTTATCTTTAATTTTGTCAATGTATGTAAAGAAAATTCTATCTTTCATACGAGCTAAAACTTGGCACAACCTATAGTACAATTCTTGCAGAGGTTCCTCTGTATAACTTGAACAATGTTCCAAAGCATGCAAACAAATATCTTTTACTGAATCATAGCTACCCTGATTATAAAGATCAATGACTGTACTTATAACGATAGACGGCATGACATACGCAAAACCTTTGCCAGACAGCAACTGCTTCCGCAAGTCATGTAAAAATATTGATAATTCTCCTAGATCATCTTCTGCCGTATCTATTTTATTGAAGATTATTTCTTCAATACGGGTTTTCATTATAGGATCTAAATCTAATTTACTTCTACGTATATAATCTGAAACGCCACCGTCCAAACTAATATTATTGCCTCCAGGACCGTAAAAATCTAAAATAGACAAAGATTCAAAATTATTTACGAGCTGTTCTATTTTAGGATAATCTTCCTCATATAATTGTTCGAGTAAATCGAAACTGATCATATCAACTTCAGCAAGCACTTTTGCTAAAGTAAGAGCAGTCTCATCTCCTTTAAACCAACTAATAACTCTGGAAAAGACTTCATCTCCTATTGCAATCAGGTTTTTAATGTCTTTCTTAGCAAATCTTACGTTCTTATCTTTAATTTCTCGAACTGCCTGTTCTAGTTGTTGGGGAGAGGACTGAAGACGATCCACAAAAAAATCGACATCACTATCATTTAGTTGAACATTATAATAACGACAGCAATTTACAAAAAGACGTTTGCGTTCATCTTTTGTAAACCCAGAAAGATTTATATGAATTATCTGGGGATATGCTCTCAACTCAGAATATCTAGGCTTAACCCTACTACTTATAAATATCTTTAACGAGTCTATCATGGCAGGATGGGATATAATTTCTTTACCCCATTCAGAAATAGTTCCGTCATATGATACAAAACTCATCTCATCTTCAATTAGTAAGAATGAATGAGCGTTGATTATCTGATTAATATAAGATACACATTTAGTAATTTGATGTTCATGATCTAATTTAAGAATATCCTCATATGATGCTTTACTAAAGCCCAAGCCTTCGTGCAATTGAAGTATAAAGTTGTCTAAATATGTTTTTTGAGGTAGTTTTATCTGAAATCCTTCAGGGATAAATGATAGTCCGCTACTGTCCTGAATACATTTTTGGATAAATCTAGTACGCCCACTTCCCGGTTTTCCCGAGACAATTAAAGAACGATGAGGCATATACACACTGTCGTACATCGCTCTTTGAAACTCATCTAATTCATTACTACGGCCAATAAACGTATTTATCCAATTGCCATATGCATTATTCCCGACACAACGAATTTTTCGTTGTGTTTCAATAATAAACTGACCTATAATTTTGGGGGATGTTATTGTTTTTATATTTAAACTCCAGTCACGAGTCATCCATGAAGGTAACTCTTCTAACTTTACTCCTTCTTCAATTATAAAAGGCATAAACTCTCTAATAACACCTGTGTCATAAAGTTGTCGAGCTTTTGACATTTCTAATTTAATCCAATCAGACTCAAGGGCATCTTTAGAAATTAGTAATACAAAAATCGGCGCAAAGTTTAGATTTCTAACTATTTCATTTACCGTTTTTGTCGCTGGATAAAAATCGAACTCGTCAACAATGCAATTGTCTCGTTTTACTGTGTCAACTATTTTTCTAACAAAATCCTTATGAGTACTTCTATGAGATATGAATGCTACGGTTGATTGCATATTACTGGTGTATTAAAATCATTATTAATGCTGCAAATATAATAAAACAAACTGGTTTGTTGAATATAATTCACTATATTTGCGCAATAAAATTACATTAAAGAATGAAGTTGAATAGAATTAAGGCTGTTTTATCCGAAAAAGGTATTTCTCAAACATGGCTGGCAAAGAGACTTGATAAAAGTTTTAGTATGGTCAATGCCTATGCTTGTAATCGGATTCAGCCTAATTTAGATACTTTGCAACTGATCGCTGAGATATTACAAGTAGACCTTAAGTATTTGATAACCGACAAAAAGGATAGGTGAGATGAAGCAGTTTTCAGAAGCAAAACTGTGTGGCTTTTCCTGTACTTGTCGAAGAACAAAAAAGTAGTAAGTGGCTGGCAGAACAATTAGGAAAAGACAGGGCTACTGTCTCCAAATGGGTGACGAACACTATGCAGCCAGACGCAAGAAACCTCCTACGTATAGCAGAGGCTTTGAATATTGATGCAGGTAGACTGCTCAACCAAAAACATTTGAACAATGAAGGAAATAGATATTATCCAACAGATAAAACTTGGCGAGGTCAGTAAGGTGCAGTTCAAAGAACGGCTCCTTGACAACTATGACATCGGTTGCGAACTGGTGGCTTTCAGTAATGCACGTGGTGGCACGTTGGTTGTTGGTGCGGTAGATAAAACCGGAAACATCAATCCTTTGTCCTATTTGGAAGTACAGGAAACCACCAATACACTTAGCAATATCGCATCTGAGAATGTTGTTCCTGCCATCCTTGTTGATGTGGAAACAATTTCTGTGGATGGCGGAAGCCTTGTTGTGGCTCATATTAAGGAAGGATTGAATAAGCCCTACCATGACAATCGGGGAATTGTGTGGGTGAAGAACGGTGCTGACAAGCGCAAAGTGTTCGACAATGCCGAGCTTGCCGAGATGATGACTGACTGTGGCAGCTTTTCGCCAGATGAAGCAGGAGTAAGAGATGCTACCATCAAAGATTTAGACGAGGGTACCATCAAAACCTTCCTTAGTAACAAGTTTGATAAGGTGTTAGCAAGAAAAGGCTTGGTGGGCGACGCATTTCGCGAAGCCTCTTTAGATACCGTCTGTTCTGCTATTGCCAGTGGGCACAATGGAGAGAAACTGTTACGTAACCTGCGTTTTATTCGTCCCGATGGTAAAATCACAGTGGCCGCGATGTTATTGTTTGGCAAGTACACCCAACGTTGGCTTCCAATGATGACTGCAAAATGTATTTGCTTTGTAGGCAACAATCTTGGCGGTACTCAATTTCGCGACAAGGTGAACGATGCCGATATTGAGGGTAATCTGCTTCATCAGTTTGAGACTATTATGGATTTCTTCACCCGGAACTTGCGTCATATACAGGTTGGGAATGAGTTTAACTCGCAAGGCGTGTTGGAGATTCCTTACACCAGCCTTGTTGAGTTCACCGTAAATGCTTTAGTGCATCGATCGCTGAATGCGACAGCCCCAATCCGCATATTCATTTTTGATGACAGGGTGGAGATACACAGCCCCGGAATTCTCCCTAATGGACTTACCGTAGATGATATTGTTATAGGCACATCCATGCCACGCAATATGTTCCTATTCACAAATGCCATCCACCTGCTTCCCTACACAGGAGCAGGTAGTGGTATGCTTCGTGCCTTGTCGGAGGACGTGAATGTCTCGTTCACCAATAATGACAGGACTAATGAGTTCGTGATTACTATAAATAGGCAGATAAGTAATCAACCCAATGCAGACTCTGACACCGACTTAGATACCGACTCTGACACTTTTAATGCGGACTCTGACACCAAACTTAGATACTCTGACACCGACTTAGATACCGACTCTGACACTTTCAATGCAGACTCTGACACTATACGTCCTAAAATAACAAATAAGCAGAGGGATATAGTAAACTTCTGCAGTGTGCCACGTAGCAGCAAAGAAATTCTTGAAAGGGTAGGTGTGACATACCATAGTAAGAATATTCAGACATACATCATGTCACTAATCGAGGCTGGCTATCTCGAAATGACCAATCCAGAGCATCCCAATGCCAGTAATCAAAAATATAGGAGAAGTAAAAAATGAACTCACATATATTCACTAACAAGAACGGCAACATACTGATGCGCGAATTTGAAAGAGTTCTTGATTTCATTATAAACAAAGACAAACTGTACAATAGTCTCTAAAAAAACAACGATATGGAATACGGAATAGTTTATCTTCTGACAAACCCTGTGATGCCAGGACTTGTAAAAATAGGCATGACCACACAGGAAGGCATTGATAAACGGATGAAGGAACTATATACCACAGGAGTTCCCATTCCGTTTGAGTGTAAATTTGCGTGCAAGGTCAAAAAAAGTGATTGTCTCAAAATTGAAAAAGCCCTTCATAAAGCCTTTGACCCTCAGCGCATCAACCAGAACCGTGAGTTCTTCCGTATCAACGTGGAGCAGGCACAAGCCATCCTCGAGCTTTTTCATCATGAAGATGTGACGGAAGAAGTGACGGATGAGATACAGAATGACCTCACCGATGAGGATAAAGCTGCCAGCACAAAAGCACAAGCCAAACGTCCACCACTCAACTTCTATGAGATGGGGTTGCAGAAAGGCGATATTCTCATATGGAAAGATGACCCATCAATTTCTGTTACCGTTCTTTCAGAGCGTAAAGTGTGTTATGAAGGAGAAGAAACTTCTATTAGTGCGCTTTCTGCTAAGCTAAAAGGATATAAGGTCAAGCATATACAGCCCACACCGCACTGGTTTTTCAACGACCGTTCTCTAAGTGAAATCTACGACGAAACGTATCCATTTGAAGAGTGAAGGCATATATAGGCTGCCTCTAAGTTTACTCATGAGTGTGGCAAGGATATGCCAAGAGCAGGAGAAAAACGAAACAAAAAAGATAAACGAAATATTCAAAAGATTCTAATGTATTATGGCAACGTGGCAACATACAGACATCATCGTTGTGAAAAAATATAGCATTAGTGCGACTATTGGGTAAGTTTGTTCAATCGCATTACGATTGAAGTTTGACTTCTGCCCATTTTGGCAGCGATGTATTTTACGCTCTTACCTTCATTATGCAGTTCTAATAAAAACTGGTCTGCACGCCTTGTCCATCTTTTATTAGCATTGGGGTGTTTTACATAGCTTTCTTCTGATACCTTTTCAGGATGCAAAAACTCATCTACAAATACAGATGGGAAACGCTTGTCGTATAGCACAAGTGTTTTCAACTTTGCTCTCGTTATTGCAACATAAAACAACCTCCTTTCTTCACCATATGGGAACTGATCACTTTTAGTCAGGACATAATTAAGCACAGGGTCATCGCTTACAAGTGATGGAAAGCCATAGGTATCTTTATTACATTGTAAAAGTATCACATAATCTGCTTCAAGACCTTTTGATTTATGTACTGTCAAGAACTCAATTTTTCTTCCTCCTATTACATAGTAAAATCTATTACCTTCTTTTATCCCTTGATACATAAATGACAAGTAATAATCATCAAAAGAATAGCGTCCCAATAAAAATATAGATTTATCCAATGGAATAGAATCTATAAGTTCTCCTATTGTTTTGCAGTAATCACGTCTGTCGTAAGAACAAAACTCCAATTCTGTTTTCATATCAGAACTGAATGAATGTATATCTTTTTTTATTTGTGCGTTATTACGTTGAATAAAACGAGATGATAAAGAGACCAAAGGCTCTCCAAATCTATATGTGGTTTCTATCTTATTTATCTCTGTTGTACCAAAATATTCTGGAAATTGATTAAAAAGAGCCATATCACTTCCCGAAAAACGATATATGGACTGCCAATCATCACCTACACAATACAACTTTGCAGGCGGATTTCCCTCTCTCAATACTTTTAAGAAGTTGTAACGGTCAACCGATATGTCTTGAAACTCATCCACAATGATGTAATCATACTCAACAAGATGTGTAGTACGACATATCTCTGTGGCTTGAAGAATCGCATCAGTAAAATCGATTTGGTTACTATCGCTTAATGCACTTTTATAACGTTCATATACAGGTTGAAATATGTTTTTGATGATAAAAACACTTCGTTCATCACCTGCATTCTTTGCTTGCTTCAGAACTTCTTTAACTGATTTACAACTTGATTTTACCAATGTTACGAAAGTAACTACAAGCCGTATAAACGCTTTTTCTTGCTTACTACCTTTGGGCAAAACCAAATCATATAATTCTTCGTCTGTTTTCTCTTGAATTGGTACGCCCACATCTGTTAATATTTTTTTGAGTTTATCTTTTATGTCAGAATAATGGAAATCTGCGCTTGATGTCACTAAAAGCTGAGTGCCAAATTTCTCATGAGCAGTTTTCTTCCAAGTTATACCATCATTATATTTTTGATTGGCTTCTTCGTATGTTATATTCTTGTCTTTTGCAAACCAAGCTGGGACAAGACCGTGTTCATCAACTCCGAAATGTTCCAAATAGATTCGTTTGGGTACTCCCTTTTGCTCGAAGTATATAGAAAAATCAGGGCGATATTGAGAGTGCATTTCATCTGCCAATTGATGTTCGTATGGCTCTTCATATCTGAATTGCACTCCAAGAGATGATAAAACAAAACATATCTTTTGTTCCTGTTCACTTCTCACATATATGGTTCTACCGTCCATATCGGGAAACATCGCTTTTAGCTGTACATTCTTTTGCTCTGACAATTTTTCTCGCCTTTCATTCTTGCGTTGTTCCCAATCTGCTTCATTGGTTTGGTAGTCGATGAAGTATTCTACTACACTTTTCTTAAAATCCTCATTCCCTAATAGAGTGTGATAAATATCTATAAATAAGGCATCAGTATTATCGCATATAGAAGGTTTAACACCAGTTTCTTTTTCGATAATATCAATGGCTAATTTATGAAATGTATAGCCTTTCAAACCGTTGGTAGCCATTCTCTCCGTTAGTTCGGCTGCTGCTTTGTTCGTGTAACTAATCAGTAAGATTCTATGAGGGGCAATGTCTTTGATTTCTGTTAGATACTTGACTTTTCCAACAATAGAAGAGGTCTTTCCACTACCTGCACTACTAACCACTAAACAATTATCTTCCTCTGAAACAATTGAACGTCTTTGCTGTTTATCCAATGGATATTTCAAACAATGGTCGAAAAAATCCTTGTGTGTATCAAGTAAGGAATTTATTACCGTATCATTATGTTGTTTGACAAGCCTCTTGATATTACCAAAGTCACGAATTAGGTTTGAGATTGTTACAGATGGCGTGATATTGAAAGTTTCAAGTTTCTTAACAAGTGAATATGCTTCTTGAAAATATGATATATAATGATTTGTGAAATCCTTTTCTTGCGCTGCCGATATTATCTTACTATAAAAAACATTGTTTAAGTCTGCCGGAATATCAATAAATACAGCATCGTTAAGTTTAGACAGCCTCTCTTGGGCTTGCTCGTAGCTGGACTTCTCACTATAAGCGGATATTTGAAGCAATTTTTCTGTTAATTCTTTGGATTTGTTTTTGAGGTGCATTCGTATTGCTACTATTATAAAAAGAGCAACAAAACAAATCAAAGCTATGAATAAAACTAACTGCATATCCGAGAATAATAGCTATTTAAATTTCTCAATCCACCTATAATCATCCCCTTTGGTACTCCATTGGAATTTCCACATATCTCCTGTATTATCATTTATGAGATAGTATTGATACATACTTGTCAATGGTTGAATGGAGAATATACATTTTTCGTTATCAGAAACTAACTCATATTTATTTATTGGTATGCAAAATAGATTATCCAAATCTTGTGTACTATATTGGACTTGCCATAATCGCCCATTATACGAATCTAATAGTATAAAAGTCCACATATTTTGAGTTCTGAACATCTGAAACCTATTACTCCAATTTGAAGTTGTTTCAGGATATGCAAGAGAGAAAATGTTTATCGGTGCAGCAAACATATAATCTTCGCCTTTTACACTAAATTGGACTTGCCAATTTTTACCTGTATATGTGTCAAGCATTATAAAAGTCCACATATTCTGTGTCTCATAAAGGCAAAATCTTCCTACTTTATCCCCTGAAGCTTCTCTCGCACTGCAAATTTCCCAAGATTGACCATCATCTTGAATTTGTTGTACTTCACCTGTCATCGTATTTAAACGGAGTTGGTTATGGTAATTTCTCGTAGAATACATTTTATAGGTTTGGGCATACGATACCAATGTAATAACCATTAATGCACATGATACAATAAGTTTTTTCATAAATTGTTGTATTATTTGATTATTAATTGGTTTTATTTCTTTGGGAATAAAGTTGATAATGCTCTTCTAATGGCTTGACGAATATCATCGGCTTCTGTTTCACCTTGTCCTTCTGCCGTACAAGAGCATATCATTTCATTGGTTTTTGCAGAATTAAATTGTATGGTTACTTCTATGGTATATCCTAAGCCTCTATTACGCCTACCACTCTCACCATAATTAACGATTAAAGTTTCATTAGCTAATTCTGGTTTAAGTTCGGGTAATATAACATATCCCTCTTTTATTAGTATTCCGGCTATTACATCACTCGGATTAACACTTTTGGTGGTTGAAGAACCATAGATGCCATATTGTCCTCCATATGTACCTCCTGTACTTGATGTTAATTCCTTTGTCGGAGAAATGTATGCGTATTTATACATTTCAACAGGGGCATTCCTGACGATTACAGGCATTCGAAGTGGTGCACATCCATTCATCAATAGAATGGCGCAAATGGCTAACAACCAATTTTTAATTATGTTCATACACTACACATTTAATCTCCAGTCCCATAGAGGAATTTAACCTACATAAAAGCGTGGAACTGTATGCCACACTCTTACTTGAAGGTCGTAGGAAACCTTGGATACGGATGTAACAATAGCAGCCCACGCTATAGCGTGAGAACCACTATGCTATCCTTGTATCCAATTTGAAAATTTCCTACGTTTTCAAGTACAAGATAAGCATAACGCTTCTTCTTTTTCTAATATGTCTTGGATAGAGTTTCCTCCAATCCAATTGCAAAGGTACGAAAAGTATTTGATATTCGATGGTTTATACAGGATTAAACTTATCTCGTGATATGTATTGTTTGCTATTATTGATACAGGTCTATTAATATTATGCTTTACAGACGAGTTTTCAAGTAATAAGAAATAAATATAAGCAGAAAACACACTAAAATAACCCAGCAAAACACTTTCGCCCAAAAATCGGAAACCCAAAAGCCTTGGTTTCGGCTGAGAATGGATGAAATTCTTCGCTCGTGGGCTTCCATTGCCTGAGCTTGCTTCTCAAAATGGCGTTTCATCACAATCTCGTCCGTGGTTAAAACAGCTTGTGAGTTTTTCATCAACAGTTCCACATCTTCCTGTGCAATACTAACTTTGAACTTTGTATTTTCTTGCGCATTGACAATGGCGTTGTTAATCCCGGTCACGATATTGGCGGAACTATCAGTAGCGGATTTAAGGGCTGCAATGGCTTCATTCAAAGTCATTGTAGCCTTTTCCAATGCTTCGGTCGCTTGCCGTAAGTCCCTTTGAGCAACTCGCAATTCCTCAATGCGCTTATCAACGGCATCCGATTCCACGGTTATCCGATGGTCGTTCTCTATCTCGTTCATCAGACCGTTCAGGTCTATGGGTTCATTCTTTGGTTTTCCTATGCTCATGTCCTTTGATATTGGGTTGAAAAATTATCTGTGAAGCCCTTTCCTGCGCTTGCACATTCGGTTCGCCATTCTCGCACAACGGCGTGCCCATTCAAGTTCGTCCTCGTCTTTGTCCCGTCCCCAGCCACCTGTATCAGAACCACCGCCACCGCTTGAAGCCGCCATGCTCGTGGCTGCATCCAAATATCCGGCAAACAACAGAAGAGCCGTGTGCTGTATCTCTTCCAGCTTAGCCAATGGATGTGCTTCCTCCAAAGAACACTCCTGACGGATGATGCAGTCTGCGGCTTCCGATAGGGAAACGGCAAATGTCCTGTTGTCATCCGTGCCAATGGAATAGTGCTTCATTACAGGTTGCGGTGTAGTCTGTGGCTTGGAAATGGCAGTCGGTGTGGCTGTCCTTGTTTGCTTGTCTTCCGCTTGCGGTTGGTTGATTTTACCCTCCTGCGGATGCAATTTCTGCCATGTCTTCATAATCTTTGAGGGGACAAGGTTGCGACCGATACCCAACTTGGATGACCTATAACTTGAGTTCCCTCGCTTGATGGAATAGCCGTAAACCGTGCCGTCCTCATTTTTCTGTATGTGTACCCCATAGCCATGCCTCACCAGTTCCGCTTCGTAGCGTTCCCAACTGAACTCATCCATCTTGCGCAGTATCTCCATGCAACAGTCTGAAACCTCCTGCCTGTGCCGTATGCCTATTTCTTCGGACTGCACCCAGCCGTAACGCTCGTTGATGATATTCGCAGCCATTACAGCCCTCATGCCGGACAGGTGTCCGTCATTTATCTTGCCCTCCATATCTACACGGTTGGCATCAATGTGCAGATGGAGAATGCCACTCTTGGCATCTCGATGTAGGGCAACAACGTATTGCGAACCTTTGAGGTTGGTCTGCTTTGAAGAAGCGCGTTTGGTCTTTTTAGACAGGTCTATGGAATCAAACGCTTGGATGAACTCGTCTGCCAAACGTGCCCAGTCATCCATCGTCCAACCCTTGCTCTCTTCTGCGGATGGGGAAATTTCAATTCTTATCACATTGTCGGTAAACGGTCTGCCTCTCTTCCTCTCGTTGGTAAACATCTTCTGCACAAGCATCATTCGTTTGAACATCGCTTCGGGCGATATGTCATCGGGCAGAAGATTGGTCTTGACTATATCTGCCCGATCTTTATTGACGGAGTATCTGATGGCATTTGAGCCATGCGAAATGGTAGCTGCTTTTGCAATCATAACAGGTGGGGAAATTTATTCGTTAAGGTAGGCTTCAATTTGATTCCAACGGTTGATGAGCTTTGTGGCAGCTTTCATCCATTGCTCCACAAATCGGGTATCGCTGAAATAGATGGCTCGTTTGTCCGCTTGGATGGACTTCACGGCAGCAACGACACGGATAAGGTCGCCCCTCGCATCCGAAAGGCTACACAGGGCTTCCACTTCACGCTCAGTTAGCCGCAGGTGCGGACGATGCCCTAAAGCCGTCCTGCGCACATAGTCACTCATGGTCAAACCACAGGATTGGGCGAGTTCCGCAGCTTTGGCATATTCGTCTTCCGTAACTCTGGCTTCAAGGCGCAGGATTCGTCTTGTGTCTTTTTTATCCTTTTCCTCTTCCTTGTTCCCGTCAATCTGTTTGACATTATCTTTATTCTTCATTCTTTTCTGTATTATAACAGGTGAAACATCTTATCTAAAAAAGTACAGCACGGTGGGAGCTTGCGACTGCCGGAATACGCTTATGTGGTACTGGCAAGCGAAGCGAGCCTGTGCGACATAGGCACTTCTTGTAACACTACATACTATAACATAGTACATTTTACTGTATCTGAAAGATTTATAATTGCCAGTCATTCCCTTGGTCATTAGTTGGTTCTTCCTCTGCCAAAGGCTGTGGAGAAGCCAATGTCGTAGTCGGATATGCCGAAGTGGAATTTACCTGTGCAGCATCGTTGTCGCTTCCATTGCCTGCAATCTCATAGCCTGATGTGGTTGTAGGGGTGTGGAGAAGCTCATGGTTATTTGTTTCGGCTTTCAATTCATCGTAACCATTTCTATTTTTGTCATCGTAAGCTGTAACAGGAGTTTCGCTTGATGTTGGTGAAGTCGATAAATCAGGGGAGTAAGTTTCATCCGATACGGCTGTGTTGTCTGTTTGCGTTTGGGTAGGGCAATTTGCTTCTGCGTTGCTCTCCAAAATATGCTGTTGTTTCATTGGAAGAATACTGTTGTTGTATGGACGATTAGCCGTTTTTTCGTTGCCGTCCTTGCGGTTTTTCATTCGGACATAAAAAGGGTTGTCGATACGCTTGCCGTCCAGCATCCAAGCCGATACGCATTTCTGCGTGTGAATACTCGTGCGGTTACTTTGAACGGATGCGACAATGCCAAGCTGATTCATCTTGTCTATCACACGTGAGATGGTCTTCTTGTCATAGCCCAATTTGCAGGACAATTCCACTTCTGACAAGGCAGCCTGTCCGACTTGCAATGTCATGGCAAAGCCTTTCTTGGAATACTCCGTTTGTTCCAACACGGTCGCTTCGATAAGCCGGTTCAAAATCTTCATTCGGTCAATGCCGTACTTGCTTCCTGCCAAATAGGAAAGCTGTTCCGATGATAATACGATACAATAGCTCAAATCTTTATTCATCATTCGTCTGTTTATGGATAATCTAAAACTGGTACAGCCAAAAGAAAAGTCAGTAGCGCATACCTTGCCCTCTCTCCGGCATATAATACTCCTTGTCGTATGCAATATGGTCAAGTATGTCCTGAAGCCTGTCCTGTTGTTCGGTGTCAAGTATACGGATGGCAGCGATAGTGATTCGCTGTGAGGCAATCCTGCGATGCTCGCAATTAGCTTCCGACATACTGCCGTCACCGTCCGCATGAACACTATGCAGGTATTCGTTTACCGCCATAGTCTGCTCCTTGCTCGGAAACGTGGAGGGATAACGGTCTTGAACATACGCAACCATGTGGCTGACTGCTTTTGCCAATAAAGGCTCATGTTTGCTGATGCGTTCTATCAGTTCTTCAGTTCTCATATTTTCAACTCTTTTTGTCCCATGTCCCAAGCATATTTTGTAACTTTTTCTTTTCACTGCTTTATGTTTCTATTCTTTTTTCAAAGGAAATAGGGACAAAGGGACATTATGTTTTTCTTTTCCCTTATTTTGAAAATTAGAATGGTAATTCCGGTTCACTTGGTAATGTGGCGCAGACTTCTTCGCTCGGTGTACCCACCCTCACCCAAGGATGCTTTGACCTCCCCGTCTTGTCACAATAAGCAGGATGCAAACCCTTGACCTTCTCCTGTTTGCTCCGTTTCCAATTAGGAATCATGGACATCAAGCGGTTGATATATTGTGAGGTGTATTTGGACGTATTGCGTCTTACCAAGTCATTGGGTAACTCCTCTATAATCTGTCGGGCACAAACCATATTGAGTGAGGTCATTGTGGAATTGGGTTCTGAGTATGCTCCTTTCTGATAAGCCAGTCGTGTCGGAATCATCCAACTTGCATACTGCACGGGAACTTCACGCTCCAGATACATTTCAATATCCTCCATGATTGGGTCAACAAGGATATTGGAATGCTGCATTTGTATTTCGTTGGCCTCGATTTCCATGTCTGGGGACAAGTAGAGTTTCATTCCTTGTCTATAATAGGTGTATGCCTCTGCCCAAAGTTGAGGAACGGAATGCTGCAAACAATCCAACCAATCTGATACATGACCGTTGCCTTTGACTGGGATAATCCACCATCGACGGTTCCCATTGTCCCCTTGCAAAAAGTTTGTCTCATTGGTAGTGGCCGCAAAGACATTGTGGCGCATAAACTCCACTACCTTATGTCCGTATGCAGGACGCATATAGTCGCTACAACGACTCAAGAAAGCCTTGGCCGCTTCTACATCATTCGCCCGTTTCAAACCATTTAACTCACTGATTTCAATAATCCAACCATTGGTAATAGTTTCTACTTTTTCCTTATCGCCACTGGCGAAAGAGAAAGAATCGTTGAACCACTTTCCGCTGATAGTCTTGAAGAATGTACTTTTTCCGATACCTTGTGGTCCCGGCAAAGTCAGTACATTATCAAACTTACAACCGGGACTAAACACACGCGCAACCGCTGCCACAAACCAGAGTTTAGTCTGTTCCCTGACGAGAGGCATGTCCTCCGCCCCCAGATAATCAATGATAGCCGTGGCTATACGGGGCTGTCCGTCCCATGTCTCTTGAGTTATGAATTCCTGCACAGGATTGAAACTCCGTTCCGATGAGGTCGTTTTTAGTATTTCAAATACTTTGTTCTGTGTCAAGCGTAGTCTGTACGTTCTTTCCAGATAGTCCTGTATCTTTCCCACCGACTCCTCATCAATCTTATTGCCATTGACATTGCGGAACAAAGGATTGAAACACACATCATCCTGACAAAAAGTATCGTACCTTATCTGACTGAGGTTCTCATCTAAGGTAAAAATGAGTCGGAGATTACTGATGGAACGAACCGGATTTCCATAACTGTCTGTTGCCAGTTGTTGTTTCCAATTTTCATCCATACGCTCACTCCTTGATGTGAATGCTACCAGCTTCCTTTGCCAAAGACAGTGCGAGGTCTGCATCCACCACTATCTTACGTCCTATCTGCGTGATGGCTTTGTCTATAACACCACTTTTTTTAATACGGTTGGCTGTGGGTACACTGCAACCGAACACACGGGCAATGCCCTCAATGCCATAATAGTTGCCTTTGGAGGTTGCCTGCGATGTGGGTTTTTCTATACTCTCCACACTCTTGCCGATAAGAAAACAAAGTTCTTCGCCCGTCATCATAGCGATGGGCTTTTGAAGTAATTGGGTAAAATTGAATTTTTCTTCCATACCTTTACTTGTTTGGTAATTAAACATTTTAAGTCTCGGTTCAACTCTGTGAAACCGATTTCACAAGCAAAGGTAGAGGATGAAACTCTGTGTATTGGTCGGTTTATTTATACCTTAAACTTACCGACCAATATTCTATATGTATTAACTGAAAAAGAGGGAAGAATAAAGATTTGGATAGAAAAATAAGAGGAATGTGTTATTTACACTCCTCAAAACAGATTGTCCACCTATCTATGATTTTCTTGGCTTTCTTATAACTGGCACTCTGCATAGAACACTTGAAATTAAACTCCTTCATCTCTCCATATCGCTTTTGGGGAACATCATATCCGTAGTGTCGTTGGGTAAGTTGTTCGATGGCGCGGTGAAAAGTCATATACTTCACTGAGGATTTAATATGTTCGGTTTTAACAAGAACAACGAGCAGATAGGCAAGGCAGATGTCTTCAGTGTTTGTTTCCAGAAATTCCATAATGCACTGTTTTACCTCGGCTTTGTTCCCGACAATCAAGTCATCAATGGTCATTACCTGTTTCTTATTTCCTCGTCTGCCTTTCATACTACGAAGAAGAAACGCAACCTCTTTCCAGATGTCAGCTCCACATTCATCAGCAGTCTTTTCCCATGATGCTTTTGTTTCAGTTCCCATATCAAGACTGTGCAGAACTAGGGCATTGATACAATCTTTCACCATTAGCATACTTCCCTGATCAATGTTCTCTGATAGTAGAAACTGATTTAGCAGCATCGCCATCTTTGTCAGTCCGTGGTCAAAGACAACATAATAATACATGCAATAAGGAAGATTGTCTTTACGCTCAATGACAAGGTCGTAGAGGTTAGCGAGGAAATGTCCTGTTGCCGATGCATATGTAAGGAATATAAGTCTTGCAAAGAAAGTTATGGCCTGATATATCATCTTTCTTTCAAGGTTGCTGAACATCCAGCATCCTTTGCTGTTCTTCATCAATGCCTCAGTCTGGCTGACGATATAGACTCTTTTATCTACAGACATACGATTCCATATCTCTATCGGTGTTCCCGAACGAACCATCAGGTAGCCGTTTACTTTCTTGGAGGTCACTTTTACCTCTCCGGTCTTCATATCTATGGCCATCCACTGTTCTTTATAGACAAGGCATTTTGCTATCATGTGGATATGCTCAATGGATAACCCCTGAATGCTTTGGGTAATATCTGCCATCTTCACTTTCCCATTCAAGACATCTCCTAACCAGTTATGGAATACCCGTACTTCTTCTGGAACACAGTTCTTAGCGACATCCATCATTTCGGTAATAATGCTCATATCACCTTTTTTGACTGCTTCTATCCGTCTTACAAAATCCGAATAAACTTTTTTGTTCTCAGTCTTCCATGCGCGAATAAGCATATCCGTATGCTCCTTCCTCAAATTGAAATCTTTTATCCGTTCTATGAAATCAAACATACTCTAAACTCTATAAAAGGTTATGCGAATAGTTTAGCCAATTCTTCTGTGGACATATTTGCCAGCTTAGCCAACAAGGCATCCCTTTCTGAAGTTTCTCCCAAGTTTAGCAGCTTTGAGTTGTTCTGCATCTGTATATCGAGAGGGTAATGCTCAATGTATATTTGAGTGATTGCATGGTCTGATGAAGCATGCCCCATGCTTTCAGAGATATAGTCCATATCTACTCCGGCATTATGCAGGTTGGTGGCAAACGAGTGACGGCACCATGTACCGGACGGGCAGATGGACTTGTCCCAATGCAGTGCCTCGTGGCAAATCTTGATGACACGGTCTTTCACATTTGAATTCTCCTGCACGGTGTACTTACGGCGCAGCTCTTCCGTTTCCGCACCTTTTAATATATCGGGAAACACAAAACCATCCCGGGTGGGTGGTGCCGCTATCTCGTCTAATACATATTGTAAGGGAGGGATGATAGGAACAATTACTTCCGAACCGTCAGCACTCCTACGGGAGGTTTTCTTTCGGTTGAAGCGGAAAGCCTTGCCATCTGTCTTGTAATAGTAGTTGTCGTATGTCAATCGCCCTGCGTCAGCCATATTGAAGCCGTTGCAAAGGTATTGGGCAAGGAATAGTCCCAATGAGTAGTGGGCACGTTGCGTATATTCTTCCGTCCAGTGTTCTGGATATTCCTTTGAAACAAAAAGGTTATAGAGTTCTGTCATTTGAGCGACATTCAAGAAGTTCTGTTTGCGCTTCGCACTTTTGGGTATGCTTACAAGACCTTTCTCTTTCTTGTTGGAAAAAGGATAAGGAATATCTTTGAGGAATCCTTCGTGTACACACCGATTCCATACGGCACGGCAACAACGTAGATAAATGCCTACTGTGGTGTCGCTGATTTTTCCAACGACTGCACCATTCTCGTCTTTAACCCCATTGTGCATCCCATCTTTCCATTTCTGGATTTCTGCTGCACTGATACAAAAGCCCTTAATTGTATTTGCTCCAAGTATCTTCCTGAATGATTTGAGCGCACACTCGTAACTTTCGGCCGTGGTAAAACGTGCTCCACCATCATCTGTTTTGAAACCATTGATAACTTGCTCCCATATACTGATAAACGATTGTGACTTGGTTGTTTCCTCTTCAGATAGTACCACATCCTCACCTATAATACATTGGCGCACCATCTCAAATGTCAGGATGCCACCCTTGTTCAGATTACTCAAAACTTTCTTGTATTTAGGGACAAAGGTATCTTTCCACTCTTTTTGAAGTTTGTAGTTCTCACTCTTGCATTTGGTTGCATTGCAGATGTCTGAGAACTTTTTCTCGCTAAAAGAACTTCCGACTGTAAGATAAAAGAACTTGCGGTCAATCGTGAAGCGAAGGGATAATGGGAACTCATACGCATTTTTCCTGCGAGTACGTGAATCCAACACGATAGAGACAGAACAATTACGTTCTTTGAAAAGGGGCATGGATTTCGTTAATTTTTCCATTGCATTCATTAGTTTATGTTCAACATAACCTCTGAATACAGACGCTTTGCAACGTGAGGCATACATATACAAAACGCTGCATATAACTACAGAGTCCCTATCCTTAAACGGATAAAAACATTGTCGTTATATGCAGCGGTGCAATCTCGTTGTCTTCTGTCGCTGACTGGTAACCGGGCTTATGCTAATCGGTCTCAACCCCTGAAGCAACTCCCGCGTTTCGTTTGTCATAGAGTGCCCTCCGACTAACACTCCCTTTACGCTTCGATTCATCGGAATGGGATGACCCTCCCACGAAGGTTAGGCAAACTCACTTTTCTTTTTCAAGAAAGAGCACCATTGAAGTCATGGCTTACCATAAATGTGTTGCATCTACAAAATTACAACATTTTTTCTTGCAAATATGCAAATGGAATATATTTGAGCTTATTTAACAGGCAAATGAGTGGAAAACAACGCAATCTTATGCTATTACCCCGTATATAGAGAAATTAGGATTGTATGGAGTTTCATAGAAATTCTATGCGTAAACATAATCAACTCAAACAGTTTGTTTACGCATTGTTTACGCAAGAGCAAGAAAAAAGCAGCTACGAAATTCGTAACTGCTTGATTTCCTTTGTGGACCAGCCTGGGCTTGAACCAGGGACCTCCAGATTATGAGTCTGTTGCTCTAACCAACTGAGCTACAAGTCCGGTGTATCCGTTTACTGGATGCGGTGACAAAAGTAGTATTTTCTATTGAAATATGCAAGTCCTAACAATAAAAAACTACAATACTTTCTCTTCTCAGAACTTATATTTGCGTTTCGGGTTCTTGGGGAACCAGCCTTTTTTTACCCGGTCTTCCTGCTCAAAGACCTCTTTGATGGTCCAGAACGAGGAGAAGGCAAATACCCCTAACAGAGAAGACAGAATGACATTGTCGACGCTCAACGATGCCGCAACGCCTGCAATGCCTAGTATCAGGAATATCCACCAGCATTTGGTGCCCCAATAATATTCGGCCTTTACCACAACAGGGTGAAAAAGGCCGATAATCAAAAAGGTACAAATTCCGATAAATAACCCGGCAAGGTGATATTCATTCAGGAATTCCATTCTGTTATTTTTCTACGCGGATAGGAATTTCTTTTTTGATACTCTGTTCCAGAGAAATCAGTGTTTCTGTAGCAACCACACCCGGTATTTCTTGCATTTTGTTATTCAGCAAGTCCATCAGGTGTTCGTTGTCGCATGCGTAGAGTTTGGTCAGCATGGTGTAAGGACCGGTAGTGAAATGGCATTCCACAATTTCCGGAATCTTTTGTAACTCGGCCACCACTGATTTGTACATAGAACCTTTTTCCAGTTTGATTCCCACGTATGTACAAGTTCTGTAACCCAGTGATTTCGGGTTTACATGATAGCCTGAGCCTACGATGACGCCCAAGTCGATCAGTCTTTGTACGCGTTGATGGATAGCTGCACGTGACACTCCGCATTCGGCTGCTACGTCTTTGAAAGGGATGCGGGCATTCTGTGAAATAATCTCTAGAATCTGCCTGTCGAGGTTGTCTATTTTTTCCATAATAATAAATTATAATTTCCTGTTGTTATCAAATAGTAAGCAAATATAGAGATTTATTTTAATTATTCTTCTTTTACGGGAAAAAAAATAGGAAAAAGCAAAAAAAAGGAGTGCAAAGACTTTGCACCCCTTTCCTTTTTCTATTTAGAAAGATACTTTCTTATTTCTTATCTTTTTCGATACCTACCAGTTCAACTTCGAAAATCAGAGTAGAGAACGGTTTGATCTGTCCTGATTCTCTTGAACCGTAAGCGAGTTCTTGCGGGATGTAAAGTTCCCATTTAGAACCTACAGGCATCATAGTCAGAGCTTCTGTCCAGCCTTTGATTACTTGGTTGGCACGGAAAGTAGCAGGCTCGTTACGTTTGTAAGAGCTGTCGAATTCTGTACCGTCGATCAAAGTACCTTTATAGTTCACTTTCACTTTGCAAGTGTCAGCAGGAATTTCACCTTTACCTTCAGTGATTACTTTGTACTGCAATCCGCTTTCAGTAGTTTTCACACCTTCTTTAGCTTTGTTTTCAGCAAGGAATTTTTCACCGGCAGCTTTGTTGTCAGCGTATTTTTCTTCCATAGCTTTCGCTTTGATAGTTTCCATAGCTGTGCGAGTATATTCCTGAGCAGCTTCCATAGTCATCACGCCACCTTTTTCCAGTGTACCTGCGATGAAACCAGCCATGAAGTTGTCTTTGCTGATCGTTTTGGTAGAGTCACCAGCGAACAGTTCCTGGTTGATACCTTTCATCATCTGGTTGCTGATCTGCTGACCGATCTGAAGACCTGCCATGTAAGCGATGTCTTTCTTGCTGGTCTTGTTTGCACCTTCGTTCAAACCTTTGATGAATTCTGCCATATATGCAGTATCAACGTCCAGACGGCCTGTCAGATAGCCTTTCAGACCTTGAGTCTGAGCCATACCGATAGAGTAAGACAGTGAGTCGATGTCTGTTTTCAGATTTGCTTTAGGAGCTTGAGCTGTACAAGAAGCAAGACTTGCAGCAGCGGCGATTGCCATAAAAATACTAACTTTTTTCATTTTGCTTTGAAATTTTTTATTTATAATACTTCGAGTAATTCTACTTCAAATACCAATGTGCTGTGAGGAGGAATCATTTCTCCGGCACCTCTGGCGCCATAAGCAAGGTCGGACGGAATATAGAGTTTCCATTTGGAACCTTCGGGCATCAGTTGCAATGCTTCCACCCATCCCGGGATTACCTGATTGACGCCGAATACAGCCGGTTCTCCGCGCTTGATAGAGCTGTCGAACAGTGTACCATCGATCAGTGTGCCTTCGTAGTGGCATTTTACCTGATCGGTAGCTTTCGCTTTTTTGCCTGTGCCTTCGTTGATCACTTCGTATTGCAGTCCGCTGGGCAGCGTAACCACGCCCGGCTTTTTCTTATTTTCTTCGAGAAAAGCTTTTCCTTGTTCGATGGCGGCAGCGCCCATCTTAGCTTCCAGTTCTTCGAAATACTTGTTCACTATTTCGCGGGCTTCCTGATGGCTGATAGCCGTCTGATTGCCTTCCAATACATCTTTAATTGCTTGTGCAAAGTCATCTACAGCGATGCCTTTTGCACCCATGCTTAATAAGTTTTGACCGATTCCGAGGCCAATAGCGTAACTGAATTTATCCATATAATGTTTTTGTTGAAGATCGAAGCATATCACCTTCATGGTTTTAGCTTTCAATCAATTGCAAATTTATGAATCGCAAAAGTACACGTTTTATTTGAATGATTTAGCATTTAGTATTTAAAAATTCTTATATCCGTGAAAGTTAGCCTCTTTTCTTTAAGGAATTAATTCCTTCATTCCTAAGATTTAATCTTTGTGTTCTTACTGTTTAAGTTCGTTTATGCTGGAATTTATTCGTCTGACAGCTGTTGAACTTGCGTCTGACAACTGTTGATTTTTCGTCTGACAACTGTCAGACGAAAGAAACACATCTGTCAGACGAATAGTTTTTCGCATGACCGGCAGTAAGTCTTCGTATGGGCAGCATTAAATTCTTGTATACCTTGGATTAGATTATGGGGGCGGAAGTCTTCTTTTATTCAATGATTCTGATTACATTTGTATATCTTTAAATAATAAGGAGGAGCGGTTATGAAGAATCTGGTAGTATTGACAGGTGCGGGCATGAGTGCCGAGAGTGGAATCAGTACATTTCGCGATGCGGGCGGTTTGTGGGATAAATATCCTGTGGAGCAGGTAGCTACTCCCGAAGGATACCAGCGTGATCCGGCATTGGTGATTAACTTCTATAATGAACGAAGGAAACAATTGCTGGAAGTGAAGCCGAATCGCGGACATGAACTGCTGGCGGAGCTGGAAAAGAATTTCAATGTGACGGTTATCACCCAGAATGTAGATAATCTGCACGAACGGGCAGGAAGCAGCCATATCATTCACCTGCATGGTGAGTTGACAAAGGTCTGCTCCAGCAGAGACCCGTATAACCCTCATTATATAAAGGAACTGAAGCCGGAAGAGTATGAAGTAAAAATGGGAGATAAGGCCGGTGACGGAACTCAGTTGCGTCCTTTTATTGTCTGGTTCGGAGAGGCGGTGCCGGAGATTGAGACAGCTATCCGATATGTAGAGAAGGCGGATATATTCGTTATCATCGGCACATCGCTCAATGTATATCCTGCGGCAGGTTTGTTGCATTATGTACCGAGAGGAGCAGAGGTGTATCTGATAGATCCGAAGCCGGTGGATACACATACTTCCCGTTCGATACATGTCCTTCGGAAAGGGGCTTCTGAAGGGGTGGAGGAACTGAAACAACTGCTTATTCCAGCTCCGTAGCAAAGATATGACTATTCCGGAGTGTTTCCGAAATCTCGAGTGCGGTGATATTGCTGCACTCGATTCTTAATACCTTCTCCCAGTCCTCGAAATCTACATTCCATCGGGTGATTTGCGGGAACTTTGCCAGGAGACTTCCGATGAGCTTGATGTCGCGTCTCTTCGTGATGGAGGTCCGAAAAATTAGAATCTGATTTTCCATGTCTTTTTAGGTGTTTATTCCTGTGAACGAAATTCACGGATAGTGATATTGAAATGTTGTTTAAAGTTGCGGCTGAGGAGTGATAAACTGCTGAAACCACAACGACCGGCAATTTCGGTCGCAGACAGTTGCCTGTCATTCTGTAGTAGCAGTGCTGCTTTTTCAATCCGGGTGCGTTTGATGTATTCCGTCGGTGTTTCGCCCGTCAGAAACGTGAAAACGCGATGAAAGTGGAAAGGAGAAAAGCACGCGATTCCTGCCATCTTATGCAATGATAGAGGTTGGTCTATGTTTTGATGAATATATTCGGTCACTTTGTCGATCCGTAATTTATATTCCTGCCTATTTATTTCTTTCGTTTCCATTTTAATGCAAAATAAAGAATAATAAGAGCCGGAGAGTTGTCCTATCTTGCCAACTTCTCCGGCAGATAATGATTATCTTTTTTGTCCTATATAGAATACGTAGCCATAGTAATCTTTATATTTACTATACAGACTTCGTTCGTACTGCTGACCTTTCATGAAATCCATCGCAGTTTTATTTCCCGCGTGTTCTTTCATGAATGTCTCCCGTACTTCATCTTGTGGGGCAAAATAATGTTCTGTCCAGCAGTTCTCCGGTAGGATGAAATGGGCTGTTGGAGTATATCCGGCCCTTTCCATCTTGTCAATACATGTCGGGATCACGCTGATTTCCGGATAGGCGTCCATCCAGAAGTCTTCTATTTCCGCAGGGCGTTCCGAAGTGAACCAGGATGCTTCGCTCACTGCGATGAAACCGCCTTTTTTCAGGTATTTGTTCCATTCGTTCATCCCACGTTCGAATCCTATATTGTAGATTGCTCCTTCCGACCAGATCAGGTCGAGTTCCTCGTTCTGAAACGGGAGATTGTCCATTGATCCGGTGATTCCTTTTACTCTGTCGGCGCAATTGGCTTTCACCGCATTCTCATTGAATATTTCGATAAAATCGGGAAAGAGGTCTATGCCCGTAATCTGTCCTTTCACGTAGTCAGCCAGAAACAGTGTCTGACCGCCTGTGCCGCAGCCGATATCGGCAATCTTTGCATTATCGGTCAGTTCGTTGATGAAACTTACAGCTTTGCGTGTGGCTTCCGGACTTCCGGGACCTTGACGTTTCAGCAGCTTGAAGTAGTTACATATGAAAGAGAAATCGAAATCATGTATAGATGTATTATTGTTACTCATTGTTTTTAATGTTTTAGGTGTACGTCAAATGGAGGCATACGGGGATGCATAAAACCATTTGAGCCTACAATAGTTGTTATTTTTTTAGAAAATAGAAATCAACTCTGACATGAATATGCCGGAGAAAATGTAAGGGATAATCTGTAATGAGAGGAAGACTTACAGATTATTTACAGAACGAGATCCTTGCGGAATGTAAATGTGATTAACATCCAATTATTCTTTTTAGTTTGTGGCAAAGATATGGTTTTAACCTAAAAACACCATTGATTTTTCCTTGAAAAAATACTGTGGGACTGTATTTTAGCAAGAATCGTCAAATGAATAAACTGCATTTCGGCTGGAAGGGTATAAATTAAAGAGATTCTTAACCAATAATTATGTTTTTTTTGTATTTTTGCTACCCGCAATATAATTATGTGTAAAATGTGGCGAAGAACAATAACCTTTCTCTTAAGTCTTTTATCTATGGTGATGGCGGAAGCCACTAATCATTATTTTAAGCATTTGGGAGTATCTGATGGATTATCTCAGGTGTGTATCCCATCAATTTATCAGGATGAGTTAGGGGCAGTCTGGCTGGGAACTACTGAGGGACTGAATAGATACAACGGTAAGGATGTAAGAGTATTCCAGCCTTCGGAAAGTAATCATGGACTGACTAATAATGAGATTAACGAATTATGTGGAGATAAGAACGGAAGAATGTATATTCGTTCGGGAAACGATCTGATTAAACTGGATATTTATACGGAGCAATTCACTTGTCTGCGACAGAAAGGTGTGTATGGACTGTTTTGTAAGAAAGATACACTTTGGGTGAGTTGTGCAGACGGCATTTATTATTATACGGGACAGGGTACAGAGCTGACGTTTTTTGCTCGTGTGCAGAAAGGTTTTGTGGGAAGAGCACTCTATGTAGACAGAGAGACTGTATGGGTGGTTACCAGAAAATACTTGGTCGCAATATCACGTGAAGACCCTCTTCGGCAAGAGATTTTACTTACCCTTGATAAGGGTAATTGTATTTTGGGTGATAGTTCCGGAAATATATGGGTGGGAGCCTGGAACGGATTATACCGTGTTTCTCCCGATCGGGAGACAACCGCTTATGTTAGTCATTCGGGAATGGGGGAATTATCCGATAATCAGGTCCGATGCGTGCTGGAAGATGATTTTAAGCATATTTGGGTAGGTACGTTCAAGGGAATCGATTGTTACGATCCGATTACTGATACGTGGAGTCATTATACGCGTTATGGAAGTTCTTCGAATTCTTTAAGCCATACTTCTATTCTCTCTCTTCATAAAGATATGCAAGGTAATATTTGGGTCGGGACTTATTATGGAGGAGTGAATGTATTCAATCCCGATAAGAATAATCATAGCTTTTATTGTGCCGAACCTTTACGTGAAGACTGTCTCAGCTTTCCGGTAGTCGGTAAAATGACTGAAGATAGTGCAGGAAATGTGTGGATCTGTACTGAAGGTGGAGGGCTGAATTGTTATCATGGGGATACTGGCGTTTTCTCCCGATATATGTATCAAAAAGGAGATCAGAGTACATTAGGGAGTAATAATGTCAAGTCGGTTTTTTATAGAAAGGAGAACAATCGATTGTATGCGGGGACTCATTTAGGAGGATTGTTCGTTCTGGATTTAAAATCGAACAAGGGACACACTCTCCATCATGTTACCGGTGACCCTGCCTCGTTGCCTCATGAGATTGTGAACGATATTCAGGAGTATAAGGATGGCATTGCGATGTTGACACAAGGTGGTCCGGTGTTTTTTGATCCGGTGACCGAGAAATTCTCACCGCTTACGGATGATCCGTCTGTCCAGAAATTGATCAGTCGGGAATATGCTTTTGAAACGTTTCTGATCGATAGCCGGCATCGTATGTGGTTTGCTGTTGGTGGCGGAGGGATAGTGTGCGTCAATTTATCTTCTTCAAAAGTGACTCAATATTTGGCGGATAGCGAGAAAGACACGTTGACGGTAGGAAGATACAAAACCGTGCATATTTTTGAAGATAATAAAGGAGATATTTATTTTAGTACAATTGGCGCGGGGATATTCAAGTATCAGGAGAAACAGGATACTTTCAAGTCTTACGGAACTACCAATGGAGTACTTCCGAGTAATTATTGTTATTATATCTGCGAGTCTGCCCGGGATAATTGTCTGCTTGTTTTGCATGGGAAAGGGCTTTCTATCTTTGATCGTGAAAAAGAGGTTACAGAAGAGACTTATCACTTGTTTCGTCAGACTTATAATTTGGGGTCCGCTTTATATCGAAGCAAAAATGGGATTATTTATATAAGTGGTACCAATGGATTGGCTATGTTTCAAGAGCGGTCCTTTTATGAATCTCAGGTCAAAAGCTTCTTGAATTTTGATAAATTGTTTATTTTCAATGAAGAAATAGTTCCTGGTGATGAGTCCGGCATCCTGACTGAGATATTGGCGAAAACATCGGATATCTTTTTAAGCTATCAGCAGAATAACGTAACAGTGGAATTTGCTACTTTTAATTATAATAGTGACCGTAATCGTTTGTTTGAATATTATCTGGATGGCTTCGATAAAGTGTGGACCCAGACTTCCGGCACTACGGTTACTTACACCAATCTGCCTCCCGGAGATTATACGCTCAAAGTTCGTTCGATGGAAAATAAGGAGAGTTTGAAAGATGCAATCTGCTTGAATATACATGTTTCCGCTCCTTTTTATGCTACCATATGGGCATATCTGTTTTATGTCCTTTGTCTGACTGCATTGATGGTCGCATTTGTTCGTTTTAAAACACGGCAGGCGGCTCTGAGGTCTTCATTGGAGTTTGAGCGAAAAGAAAAAGAGAGGATTGAAGAACTCAATCAAGTAAAATTGCGCTTCTTTACTAATATTTCTCATGAATTTCGTACTCCATTAACGCTTATTCTGGGGCAAATTGAAGTATTGATGCAAATGGATTTGGGCACAACCGTTTATAATCGTATTCAGCGTATATATAAAAACGCCTGGCATATGCGGAATTTGATCTCCGAGTTGCTCGATTTTCGCAAACAGGAGCAGGGTTATTTGAAACTCAGAGTTGAAGAACAGAATTTGGTTACTTTTACTCGTCAGATTTATATGTGTTTTTATGAATATGCACAAAAAAAGGAGATCACATATCGCTTTGATTCTGTAGAAGAAACGATTTCTGTCTGGTTTGATCCAATACAGTTACAGAAAGTGATTTTTAATTTATTGTCGAATGCTTTTAAGTATACATCCAATAAGGGAAATATAACTGTAGAAGTAAGGAAAGTTGCTTCACAGGCCGTAGTTTCAGTGTGTGATACGGGTATTGGGATTCCGGTTGAACATATTTCGAAGATATTCGACCGGTTCTATCAGACGGACAATGCCTCTTCTTCCTCTTCTTTTACTTTGGGGACAGGCATCGGATTGGCGTTGGCAAAAGGAATTATGAATATGCATCATGGAAAGATTGAGGTAGAAAGTACTGTTGGTGAGGGTACTAAGTTTATCTTGTCTCTGCCTTTGGGAAACCGACATTTCAGTGATGAAGAGATGGCTGTGACGGAAGGTCGGGAGTCACTGATTATTCCGGAAACTTCTGTATCTTCTTATGGACAGTTGATGGCGGAAGAGATAAAAGAACCTGAATCGCAGAAAAATATGGATGAAGAAGATAAGCCTACGATTCTTTTGGTAGATGATAATACCGAACTATTGTCCATGCTGGAAGATATATTCTTACCGATGTATAATGTATATACTGCGTGTAATGGACGCGAAGGACTGGAGATGGCGCAACAAATACAACCGGATCTGATAGTAAGTGATGTGATTATGCCTGAGATGTCAGGTAAGGACTTGTGCTATAAAATCAAGACCAATGTAGAACTTTCTCATATTTCTGTCGTTCTGTTGACAGCACAGACTTCTGTGGAATATGTTGTAGAAGGTTTGATGTTCGGAGCGGATGATTATATAACGAAGCCGTTCAATATAAAGGTATTGGTGGCCCGTTGCAATAACTTGATAAAAAACAAGAAACGTCTGATTGCACATTATGCGGGTAAGATCATTACGGAATCTCCTGTAGCGGAAGCTATTAACGAGAAAGATAAAGAACTGCTGACGAAATGTGTAAATATTGTCAGAGAGAATTTTGAGAACCCTGATTTTGATGTTACTGCGCTTGCTTCAGAATTATGTATGGGACGTAGCAAATTATATATGCAGTTTAAACAAATGACCGGGTTAACTCCGAATGAGTTCATCTTGAAAGTGAAGCTGGATGAAGCTATGTCTTTGCTGACAGAGCATCCGGAACTAAATATAACAGAGATTTCCGTTCGGCTCGGCTTTTCTTCTCCCCGTTATTTCAGCAAATCCTTTAAAGCCTTCTTCGGAATTGCTCCGCAAGGAGTCAGGAGTAGGAAGGAGTAGTTGTTTCATTACCTGACTTCTCAAGTATTAATATCCGGCATATCAGCTATTAATATCCGACAATTCAGTTGTTAATACCTGATATATCAGCTGTTAATACCTGACAAACCAGGTATTAATCCCCCCAATGTCTGCCTATAGGTTGCTATACGTTGGATAACATCATTTGTGTAGAAAAAGAAGGGCGATGTATCCAAATCTTCCATTATAGGTGACCAAATCTTCCATGTGGATGCAGAAATGTTCTTTTTGCAAAATTTGTGTTTATGGATGTCATATAGGTCTCCTATTTTTGCAATGCTTTCATTCTGTTTTAATACATAGAATCAAAGACAATAAAATAAGTATGAAAAACACAATAATTTATCGCATGAAAAGCAGATTAATAACATTACTCTTATTATTGATTACTGTCAGTTCTGTAACGTTTGCTCAAGAAGCAAAGAAGGAAATTCCTTTGAAATATGGAGCTACGAATGAAGGTAAACGGCAAGACCCTGCCATGCAGAAGTTCCGTGACAACCGTCTGGGTGCTTTCATCCACTGGGGACTGTATGCTATCCCCGGGGGAGAATGGAACGGAAAAGTATATGGCGGAGCTGCCGAATGGCTGAAAAGCTGGGCAAAAGTACCTGCTGATGAATGGCTGAAACTGATGGACCAATGGAACCCTACGAAATTCGATGCAAAGAAATGGGCAAAGATGGCCAAAGAAATGGGTACTAAGTATGTCAAGATTACAACGAAACATCATGAAGGTTTCTGTCTGTGGCCTAGTAAGTATACTAAATATACTGTAGCAAATACCCCGTATAAGCGTGATATATTAGGCGAGTTGGTGAAAGCCTATAATGACGAAGGAATTGATGTACACTTCTATTTCTCAGTGATGGACTGGAGTAATCCGGATTATCGTTATGATATAAAATCAAAAGAAGATAGTATCGCCTTCAGCCGTTTCCTTGAATTTACCGACAATCAACTGAAAGAACTGGCAACACGTTACCCGACCGTTAAAGATTTCTGGTTTGATGGTACGTGGGATGCCAGCATTAAAAAGAATGGTTGGTGGACAGCTCATGCAGAGCAAATGTTGAAGGAACTCGTTCCGGGTGTTGCCATCAATAGCCGCTTGCGTGCTGATGACAAAGGAAAGCGTCATTTTGATAGCAATGGTCGTCTGATGGGTGACTACGAATCCGGTTACGAACGCCGCTTGCCCGATCCGGTGAAAGATCTCAAAGTTACACAGTGGGACTGGGAAGCCTGCATGACTATACCCGAAAATCAATGGGGATATCACAAAGACTGGTCATTGAGCTATGTGAAAACTCCGATTGAGGTCATTGACCGCATTGTACACGCTGTTTCGATGGGTGGCAACATGGTTGTCAACTTCGGGCCTCAGGCAGATGGTGATTTCCGTCCCGAAGAGAAAGCAATGGCTACAGCGATTGGTAAGTGGATGAATCGTTACGGAAAAGCTGTTTATGCTTGCGATTATGCCGGATTTGAAAAACAAGACTGGGGATATTATACACATGGTAAAAACGATGAAGTTTATATGGTAGTATTCAATCAGCCTTATAGTGAACGGTTGATTGTAAAGACTCCGAAAGGCATTACAATAGAAAAAGCCACTTTGCTGACTACCGGTGAAAATATCACTGTTGTTGAGACAACCCGCAATGAACATAACGTATCTGTTCCTAAAAAGAATCCGGGTGAACCTTATGTAATTCAGCTTAAAGTTCGTGCAGCCAAAGGAACAAAAAGTATTTATCGCGATGCTTTAACATAAATGATAAAGAAACGATTCTATGAAGTTTAAATATATACTCATTTTATCAGCGCTTATCGGGCAGATTCTTTCACTCTCTGCCCGGGAAGTGACCTCTTTCAATGAAGGATGGCTATTCAAACGCGGGCCTTTTTCACAGGACCCGGTGAAGGTCGCTGCTCAATGGAATGCGGACTGGGAAACTGTAAACTTGCCTCATACCTGGAACGCTAAAGATATGCAGGTAAAAGCTGATGCTTTCTATGAAGGAGTTGGTTATTACAGGAAAACACAATTCTTTGGCAATGAGTTGAAAGGGAAGCGTGTATTTCTTCGCTTTGAAGGTGTGGGCGCCAACACAGAAGTGTATGTCAACGGTAAACTTGTCGGAATGCACCGGGGAGCATACAGCGCCTTTGCTTTTGAAATTGGAACCGCATTGAAACTGGGAGCTGAGAATGAGATAATGGTAAAGGCGGATAATGCTTCACGTCCTGATGTGATTCCGGTAAATCACAATCTTTTTGGGGTTTACGGAGGTATCTATCGTCCGGTATGGCTGATTATTACTGAACAGAATAACATTACAGTTACCGATTGTGCCTCTCCGGGTGTATATATTACTCAAAGGAATGTATCGAAACGCTCTGCCGATATCACAGTGAAAGTGAAGCTGGACAATGGAAGTCTTACTCCTGCTGACTTGGTACTCGAAAATACCATTTATACGCAGAATGGCAAGAAGGTCACTTCCCATCGCCTTCCTTTGGTACTCACTCCGCAGGGAACACAGACTTACATTTCTACCTTCAAACTGAATAAACCGCATCTGTGGCAGGGACGTAAGGACCCTTATTTATATAAGGTTATTTCCCACTTACTGGCGGACGGAAAAGTAATTGATGAGGTGGTACAGCCATTGGGTGTTCGTAGATATGAGATTGTGGTAGGCAAAGGTTTCTACTTGAATGGTGAGAAATACCCGATGTATGGGGTAACCCGTCATCAGGATTGGTGGGGATTGGGTAGTGCGCTTACCAACAAAGAACATGATTTCGACTTGGCTCAGATTATGGATATCGGAGCAACTACTGTCCGTTTCGCCCACTATCAACAGTCGGATTACCTGTATTCCCGTTGCGATTCTTTGGGATTGGTCATCTGGGCAGAGATTCCTTTTGTGAATCGGGTGACAGGATATGAAGCCGAAAATGCACAGTCTCAGCTTCGTGAACTGATTCGTCAAAGTTTCAATCACCCTTCCATTTATGTATGGGGATTGCACAATGAAGTATACCAGCCCCACGAATATACGGCAGGACTGACACAGACTCTGCATAATCTGGCCAAGACAGAGGATCCTGACCGCTACACTGTATCTGTAAATGGTTATGGCCATGCAGAGCATCCGGTCAATCAAAATGCGGATATTCAGGGAATGAACCGCTACTTCGGATGGTATGAGAAAAAGTTGCAGGATATCGAGCCTTGGGTAAAAGGGCTGGAGGAGAAATACCCGTGGCAGAAACTGATGTTGACGGAATATGGTGCTGATGCAAATCTGGACCATCAGACAGAATATCTGGGTGATGCTCTGAACTGGGGAAAGTCTTTCTATCCGGAAACTTTTCAGACCAAGACGCATGAATACCAATGGAGTGTCATTGCAAAGCATCCCTATATCATCGCTTCTTATCTTTGGAATATGTTTGACTTTGGTGTACCGATGTGGAGCCGTGGCGGTATACCTGCCCGTAACTTGAAGGGGTTGATCACTTTTGACCGGAAAATCAAAAAAGACTCCTATTACTGGTATAAAGCTAACTGGAGTAAAGATCCCGTACTCTACCTGACCCAGCGTCGCAACATCGACCGCGAACGAAAACATACTTCCGTCACTGTTTATTCTAACATAGGTACACCGCAAGTGTATCTTAATGGAAAAGAACTGACGGGTATACGCCAAGGCTACACGGATGTGCACTATGTCTTGGATGATGTAACCTTGGAACAAGGTAAGAATACAATTAAAACCGTTGCAACATATAATGGAAAAGAATACACTGACGAGATTGAATGGAACTATACCGGCGAAAAGAAGCGAAGTGCCGATTGGAGTGAAAACAAAGAAGAGCACGCAGGTTGGTAATCGGATACGTTTCTGTATGTAATCTGAAAAATGTTGAATCTAAAATATAAAAGCCTATGAATGAAATGAGAAAGAATCTCTTTTAAATGGAAAACAAGTATTTATCATTAACTAATCTAATAATTTATGAAAATTGAAAAGTTTTATTTGTTTCTGCTAGCTTGCTTTGTCGCGATAGGAGCATATTCGCAAGATGGGCAACAGAAAATGACTGGTGATGAAAAGAGTCAGCAGCAAAGTGATGCAAAAGTTAAGATTACCGGGCAGGTCTTTGATGAGAGCGGTGAAGGAATACCTGGAGCGAATGTTACTCTTAAAAGTAATCCCACCAGTGGAACTGTCACAGATCTGGATGGTAAGTTTATTTTGATGGCTTCTCCTCAAAAGGATGTGCTGGTAGTCAGCTTTATTGGATATAATACACAAGAATTTCCACTGAAAGGGAAAACAAACGTTACCATCCAACTCTCACAAAACGTAAATGAACTGGATGCAGTGGAAATTGTGGCATTCGGAACACAAAAGAAGGAGAGTGTGATTGGTTCTATCACTACACTTTCGCCAAAGAGCCTGAGAGTGCCGAGCAGTAATATGACAACTGCATTGGCAGGTCAGGTAGCCGGTATTATTTCTTATCAGACATCAGGAGAGCCGGGTGCGGACGATGCTAGCTTTTTTGTACGTGGTATCGCATCTTTCGGATTTAACACCAGTCCTTTGATTCTGATTGATAACATTGAATCTACAAGTACGGACTTAGGGCGTTTGAATCCCGATGATATCGAAAGTTTTTCAATCATGAAAGATGCCATGGCAACGGCCCTTTACGGTTCGAGAGGAGCTAATGGCGTCGTTCTAGTAAAGACAAAAGAGGGAGAGAGAGGAAAAACTAAGTTTGATGTAAGAATAGAGGGAAGTAATTCTCGTCCGACCAGTAATATTGAGTTGGCAGACCCTGTCACTTACATGAAATTGCATAATGAAGCCATCTTAACACGTGATCCTTCCGCCCCTGTCATGTATAGTGATGATAAAATAGACAGAACCGTTCCGGGATCTGGTTCTATCATTTATCCTACAAATGACTGGAGAAGGCAACTAATGAAGAACTCGACCTGGAATGGAAGAGCCAACATGAGCATCAGTGGCGGAGGAAATTCGGCTACGTATTACGTGTCTCTGCGATATACCAAAGACCAGGGTTTGCTTAATGTAGACGGCAAGAACAACTTCAACAACAATATCAATCTTCAGACTTATCAGATGAGGGCTAATGTCAACATCAATGTGACAAAAACGACCCAGGTAAGAGTAAACTTAAGTGGAATCTTTGACACTTATGAAGGTCCTATTTATTCGGGATCGGATATTTATAAGATGGTAATGAAGTCTAATCCTGTACTTTTCCCTGCCGTATATCCTACCGATGAACAACATAAATATATCAAACACATTCTTTTTGGAAACAGCGATGACGGAAGTTATCTTAACCCGTATGCTGAAATGGTAAAAGGATATAAGGAATATGAGAATACGACTCTTCTTGCTACATTAGGTGTTACGCAGGACTTGAACTTTATCACCAAAGGTTTGAAATTTGAAGGTTTCTTCAACGTTTCTCGTAAATCATATTACGGTCAGACCAGACAATATAAGCCATATTACTATGCTTTAAGTTCTTATGATTTCATGACAGAGAAATATTCTATCGAAAACATCAATCCTGACTCCGGAACGGAATACCTTGATTTTAGTCCCGGTGACAAGACTGTCAACAATGTAATGACCATCGAGACGAGAACTAGTTATAATCAGATTTTCGGTGATCATTCCGTAGGTGGTCTTATCGTTACTCAGTATATTGACAGTAAGAATCCAAACTACAAAACCTTGCAGGAGAGCTTACCTTCAAGAAACATGGGCGTGTCGGGACGTTTTACTTATGCCTATAGTGACCGCTATTTCACGGAGTTCAATTTTGGATACAATGCTTCCGAACGCTTTGATAAGAAACACAGATGGGGATTCTTTCCGTCCGTCGGTGGTGGCTGGATGATTTCGAACGAACCATTCTTCCAACCGCTCAGTTCAAAAATTACAAAATTGAAACTAAGAGCATCATACGGTTTGGTGGGAAATGATAAGATTGGCAGAGTCGATGAGCGTTTCTTATATCTGTCTAATGTGAATATGAATGCGGGTGGAGCATCTTTCGGATATGAAAACAAATATAGCAGACCGGGCGTAAATGTCTCGCGTTATGCTAACCCTGCCATTGGATGGGAAAAATCCCGTAAAGCTAATTTCGCATTGGAAGCTTCTTTCTACGGATTTGACCTGATAGCTGAATATTTCACAGAACATCGTACTGACATATTACAGAAAAGAGCCAGTATTCCAAGCGTAATGGGATATCAGGCAGACGTATATGCTAACATTGGCGAGACCAAAGGACACGGTGTGGATCTTGATTTGAAGTATCAAAAGAACCTTAACAAAAACGCTTTTTTGATAGTACGCGGAAACTTAACCTATGCGCATAGTGAATATCTGAAATATGAAGATAACACGTATGATAAGGAATGGTGGAAATACAAAATAGGCTACTCGCCCAACCAGAAGTGGGGATACATTGCGGAAGGGCTATTTATAGACGATGCGGAAGTGGCCAACTCTCCTGTACAGTTTGGTGATTATAAAGCCGGAGATATCAAATACCGGGATATGAATGGAGATGGAGTAATTAATTCATTGGATCAAGTTCCTATTGGACATCCGACTAGTCCGGAAATCAACTATGGCTTTGGATCAACATTTAGCTATAAAGGTTTTGACATCAATTTCCAGTTCCACGGCTCGGCGCAGTCTTCTTTCTGGATTGATTATGATAAGATGTCTCCATTCTTTAAAGATTCGAAGATGTCTCAGAAAACTAATAATCAACTAGTGAAATTTATTGCAAATAGCTATTGGTCGGAAAGTAACCGAAATCGTTATGCAACATGGCCCAGATTGTCAACCACTTCTGTTGCTAACAATAAAGAGCTGAGTACATGGTTCATGAGAGACGGTTCCTTCTTACGACTGAAATTGGTTGAACTGGGATATACAGTACCTCAAAAAATTGTGAGCAAATGGGGTATGTCCAATCTGAGGCTCTATATGTCTTCTACCAATCTTTTTGTTTTGAGTAAGTTCAAGGATTGGGATGTGGAATTGGCAGGTAATGGTCTTAATTATCCGTTACAACGTGTATTCAATATTGGTGTAAATGTAAGTTTCTAAAAAGAATGGTTATGAAAAAAATCAAAATATGTATATTGTCATGTTTGTCGGTGTTTATATTGACATCATGTGAACTGAATATCGTCCCGGATAACATACCGACCATTGAAGACCATGCTTTCGCCTTGAGAAAAGAAGCGGAAAAAGTCTTGTTTACTTGCTACAGGTATATGCCTAGTGACGGAAGTCTCAAAAATAATGTAGCTTTGCTTGGTGCCGGTGATTTTTGTATTTCCGATGTTTTCCGGAGCTATTTGGGAACCAGCGCCTGGTATATAGCTCAAGGATTGCAAAAGTCCGATTCACCATATTGTGCTCAATGGGGGCATTTATATGAGGGAATTGCTTATTGTAATATTCTGATTGAGAATATACATACTACACCGGATATGGATGATAGCGAGAAAAACAGATGGATCGGTGAAGTGGAATTTCTGAAAGCTTATTATCATTTCTATCTGATCAGGATGTATGGACCGATTCCTATTATGGACCGATATGTTCCGGTAAGTAGTAGTACGGAGGAAATGCATCCTTATCGGGAGACATTGGACAGTTGTTTCAATTATGTGACAGAAACTTTGGACAAGGTGATTGCTAATCCGGATGTTCCGGCTAAAATAGAGAATGAAGCTGAAGAACTGGGACGAGTGACCGTAGGTATGGCTAAAGCATTGAAAGCGAAAGTTCTGGTAACCGCTGCAAGTCCATTGTTCAATGGAAATATGGATTATGAGGTAATTGCAGATAATAGAGGTGTGAAAATCTTTAATCCGGTTAAAACGGAAGAGGAGAAGAAGCAGAAATGGGTAAAGGCTGCCGAAGCGTGTAAAGAAGCCATTACTTATCTCGAAGATTTGGGATTCGGTTTATATTATTTTGATGATCCCACTGTGGTCATGACAGAGTCCGACAAGCTGATGATGAATCTGCGAGGTGCTGTCACTGAGAAGTGGAACAAAGAAGTGGTATGGGCAAACTCTCAGTCATGGGTCGGTTCGGGTTCTTATGACAACTATCAGATACAGGCAATGCCGCGTGACTTGGTTCCCGGCAGAAATGCTAAGAATGCTACGAACAGAACCAATCTGGGTGTTTCTCTTGGACTGACTAACTCATTTTATACTAAACATGGGGTTCCTATAGAAGAAGATAAGACATGGGATTATGCTAATAGATTTGAAGTGCAGGCTCCCACGCCGGTGGAAGCTGAGCCCGGATATGAGAATACTATTATGCTGAATTATAAAACGGGAACAGTCAAATTGAATCTGGAACGTGAACACAGATATTATGCCAGCTTAGGCTTTGACGGCGGTATTTGGTTCGGACAAGGAAAGACGGGACTTTCGGGCTTGTATTCGGTGAATGCGCGTAAAGGAGGAAATGTGTCTCCCATTCCGGCAGATCACTCTCAGAACCAGACTGGTATTTGGCCTAAGAAAGTGGTTAACTACAAGACGGTCATGTCCGATGCGGCTTCCGGATTTACATCAGTCACTTATCCGTTCCCTGTTATACGTATGGCTGACTTATATTTGATGTATGCCGAAGCTTTAAATGAAAAAGGAGAGGATTATGCTACGGTATTGCCATGGATCGATATGGTGAGAGAACGTTCGGGACTTCAAGGCGTAAAAGAAAGTTGGGACCAATATGTAGGAAACAGCAAGTATGCTACTCAGACTGGTTTACGACAAATCATCATGCAGGAACGTCGTATTGAGTTAGCATTTGAAGGACATTATTTTTGGGATGTCCGTCGGTGGAAAACTGCGACAACAGAATTGACACAGCCATTGACCGGTTGGAAAGTCCGTTATGGAGAAACTGATGTAGATTATTATAGTGAGAACTTAGTGCTTGTCCGGGATTTCACTCCCAAAATGTATTTTTGGCCTATTGATATCGGTGAGTTGAGAAAAGATCCTAACTTAGTTCAAAATTATGGTTGGTAAGTAATTAAAGTGACATTTGATTTATGAAAAAGATAATATACAGTAGCCTTTTAGTACTAGCCATCACATTGCTGCCTAGTGCTTGCGATAACGATAGTGATATGAATTCTCCCCATGGAAGTACGACTCCGCCTGAACAGGTAGTATTGAATGGTGTCAAAAATCTGCCGGGAAAGTCTATAATCTATTTTACACAGCCCAGTGATAAGAATTTTCTTTATATGAAGGCTGTATATATGACAGAGATAGGAGAACGTTCGACCAATGCTTCGTATTTTGCCGATTCTGTAGTGGTGGAAGGATTTGAAAAAGCCGGTGAATATAATGTGAAGTTATATTCTGTAAGTCCGGGTGAAGCCTATTCTGAACCTCTGGAAGTAAAAATAAATCCGGAAGAGCCGCCTTATATCACTGCTTATAAGGAGATGGAAATAAAACCGGACTTTGCCGGTATCCGGATAAAGACATCCAATACCAGCAATGAGACCCTTACTTTTTATGTGTACCGGAAAGATGCTACTGGAAAATGGACGGAAGCCGGAGCTTTATATACCAAAAAGCAAGAGATTAATGAGCCCATACGTGGTATGGAAGCCGTTCCTTCAGAATTTAGTGTGATGGTGAAGGATAGGTGGGGACATCTTTCTGAAAGTAAGGAGATATCTCTGACTCCATATTATGAAGAGGAAGTAGATAAGAAAAAAATGGGATACTTGACCATTGGCGAATACAAAGGTTATCTGGCACCGAATGCTAATACCCCAAAGAATCTGTATGATGGAATTATTGGAAACAATAATACTTTTATGACTCTCACAACGGCGGGATATGATTTTACCAAACCGAGTTCGGTGACACTGGACTTAGGGAAGAAGTTTAAGCTCAGCCGTATGATTGTCTATGGAAGAAGAAATGGAACTGATTATTCATCTATATTTGACGGTCTGTATCCGAAAGAAATAGAAATTTGGGGACGAAATGATAATAATGTAACCAAGTTTGATCCGGAAAATGATGAAGGATGGGTGCGGTTATATCAAGGAGTATTGCCCAGAGCCGACGGTTCTGTTATTCCGGCGGCCATTGTCCCGTTAACTGATGCTGATAAGGAACTGGCAAGAGACGGAAATGAACTCGAATTTTCCGTAGATCTGGATGCATATAGATATGTGACGTTTGTTTGTATCAAGAATTATAATGTAGGAACATCTCGTATCAATGTGGCAGAACTTACTTTCTTTGGAACACCGGAGGATAAAATAATACAGTAATCGCTATATAAAAGACAAATATTATGAAGAAATTTATATTTATATCAGTCAGCATCTTGATATTCTGTTCCATTATATCTTGCGAGTCAATGGATGCGACTTATAAGGACTTTGTTAAGGATGGTCCAATCATGTATCTTACACGATTATCGAAAGATTCAATAACCGTGCGTAATGGATGGGAAAGAGTGCTGATTTCATTTCCGATAGTGAAAGACGGGAGATCTACAAAGATTGCTCTTGCATTGAATCAAAGTGATACTGTCAGATATGAGTTGGCCAAAAATAAGAGGACGGATATTCTTTTAGAGAATATGCGGGAGGGGTCTATCATTTTTTCCGCCTGGCTGGAAGATGATGAGTTGAATAAATCATTGGCTACAGACTTTACAGGAACCATTTATGGGACACAGTACCAGAGCTATCTGTTAAATCGTTCCATTGTTTCTAAGAGTATGCAGAGTGGTAATCTGGTCATCAAATATTCCATGTTGTTGGACAGTACATTAGTGGCATCCAGGCTAACTTGGAACAAGGGAGGAGAAGAAACAACAAAAATTTCTTATTATAATAAGGAAGGACAGGACGTTTTAGAAGATTTTACAGGCGATTCTTTTATAATGGAAACCTTGTATGCTCCGCAGGAAAACGTATTGGATAAAATCTGGTCGAAACCTGTTAAATATACGAAGTAGCCTGAGTGGTCGGCCTAATTGTATTTTAAGGATGAGAAGGCGTGTCAAAAGTAACTAAACTCTCCTCCTTCAAGAAGGGAATTTAGTTACTTTTGACATACCCCCTTATTCTCCAAATGATAAACATGCATATATGAAAATGATACATTATAAAATCATAATTCTATTATTGCTGGCATGGAGTCCTTGGGATTTGGTTTTACCTTGCCCCTCTATTTGTACGTCCGCCTTGCAGAATGATGATTTTGATATTCTAATGAAGAAGATTCGGGATGGGGTTGCGGAAAATCCGAATATTGACAAAGCCCTGGAACTGTACGATGATGTCCAAGGGTGTTTTATAGATATAGATTATGCCCGCCGGGATCGTACTAACTGGATGCCTCTTATTCATGTGGACCGGTTGTATGACTTTGTATTTGCTTATACTCATCCAAAGAATTCCTATTATCAGAATGAAGATTTGTATCATAAGATAGTAAAGGGCTTGGAGTATTGGCATCATCGTAATCCACATTGTAATAACTGGTGGTATAATCAGATTGCCGAGCCGCAAAAACTCGGTGTTTTGCTTATTCAGATGCGCGTTGGTAAAAGGCAGATTCCGGAAGTATTGGAGACAAAGGTCTTGCAACGTATGCGGAAGGACGGCGGACATCCTGCCAGATGGACTGGAGCCAACCGGACGGATATTGCTTTACATTGGATTTATAGAGCTTGCCTCCAGAAGAATGATGTTGACTTGAAAACGGCTGTTGAGAATGTTTATAGTCCTCTATCATATACTGTGAAAGAAGGATTTCAGCATGACAACAGCTATTTTCAGCATGGTGTGCAGCTTTATATCGGTGGTTATGGAGACGAAATACTGAAAGGAGTAACACAGGTAGCTCTATATACTAAAGGAACGAAATATGCATTGGATGATGAGAGAATACAATTTCTGAGGCATTTTATGTGCGGCACTTATTATCAGGTTATACGTGGACAATACATGCTTTTCGATGTATTGGGAAGAGGAGTGAGCCGTGATAATGCTACCCAAAAGAGTCATGCCGCCTTGTTTGCCAAACGAATGCTGGAGCTCGACCCGGCGCATACTGATGAATACAATGCGATTATAGCCAGATTGGAGGGCAAGAAGTCTGCCAACTATGGAATAAAGCCGTTACACACTCATTATTTCAGAGGAGACTATGCTCTTCATGTCCGTCCCCACTATACATTTGACGTTCGTATGGTTTCCAATCGTACCATGCGATGCGAATATGGGAATGGTGAAAATCTGAAAACCTATTTTATGTCCGACGGATGTACAAACATCGTGACCGAAGGGAGCGAGTACGCCCGCATCTTTCCGGTATGGAACTGGAATCGTATTCCTGGAGTGACTGCTCCTCAACTGGATACCATTCCACGAACTGTAATTGATTGGCAAACGAGGGGAACTTCCGTATTTGCAGGAGGAGTCTCTGATAGTCTTTATGGTGTGTCAGTCTATTCATATCTTGATACTTATGCCGGTATAAATACCGCTGCCAAAAAGTCCTGGTTCTTTTTCGATGATGAAATCATTTGTTTGGGAGCGGGGATTAATTCGACAGCCGGTGTACCGGTATGTACTACTATCAATCAATGCTTGCTTTCGAAAAAGGAAGTCATATTGTCACAAAGTAAGAAGCAGTCGATGGTGAAAGAAGGAGATTTCGTCTATGATTCTCCCGAATGGGTATTGCACAATGGAATTGGTTATGTCTTTCCCGCCGGCGGAAATCTCTTTTTGAGCAAGAAGATGCAGACGGGATCGTGGTACAGCATTAATCATACTGAATCTAAAAATGAGCAGCAGCAAGAGGTCTTTACTTTGGGATTTAATCATGGTTGTAATCCCCGGAATGCTACCTATGCCTATATCGTGGTGCCTGGGATTCATTCTGCCCGCAAGATGAATAACTACAGGAAGAGTCCCGTCGAAATTTTGGCGAATACAGATTCCATGCAAATAGTAAGGCATACGAAATTGGGAATATGGCAAATGGTGTTCTATAAAGAGGGTACATTCCGCAACGGAGAGCTTTCTGTCAGTGTGGATAAAGCCTGTGCATTGATGCTTAAAGATGGACACAGCGGCAATGCGGAATTGCATATTGCTGATCCCGGACAGACACAATCTTGTATTAAAGTAGAATTACTGATTCCTGAAATATCCAACGAGCGAAAGACTGTCTTATGTGATTTTAGAAATACCGGTATCTATGCCGGTGCATCCAAAGCATATAAACTATTTTAGGCAAAATGTTTTCCGCAAATTATGGAATATTAGGGATTGGTTTTTCAAATAGAGAAAATGGGCTATATTTGTAGGATAAGTCCTGATCTCTTTGCCCTGTAAAAAAAATATATAGTATATGATGAAGAAACTACTTTTGATTTTTGTTTTATGCATAAGTTATTTATGTACGACACATGCACAACCGTTGACCAGGTCCGAAGTGAAGCAATCGATGCGTAGGGTAGCCGATTGGCAGATCGGTCATTACAACAGAGCTGTTTATGGTGATCTCAACTGGGTGAATGCCACCTTTTTCCTGGGACTTGCTTATTGGGCAGAAATCGCCGAGAGGGACGATCAGGATGACTTCTATTATAAATGGCTGACCCGCCTGGGAAGTCGTAACTATTGGCAGGTAGATAAACGGATGTATCATGCAGATGATATTTGTATTGCTCAAACCTATCTGTATCTGTACGAAAAGTACAAGCAAAAGGACATGATTGTTCCTACTCTGGCGCGTACGGAGTGGGTGGTCGCCAATCCTCCTTCGGGTTCGTTTCAATTGACTTATGGAGATGCCACGACATTAGAACACTGGACTTGGTGCGATGCTCTTTTCATGGCACCTCCCGTTTATCTGAAACTCTATAATATCACCGGTGATAAGAAGTTCATTCGCTTTATGGATAAAGAGTACAAAGCGACTTACGACTTCCTGTTCGATAAAGAAGAAAATCTCTTTTACCGTGACCACCGTTATTTTGATATGAAAGAAAGTAATGGCGCCAAAGTCTTTTGGGGACGGGGCAATGGCTGGGTGCTTGGCGGACTTGTAGAAATGCTACGTGAACTGCCTGCCAAGAGCAAATACCGTCCGTTCTATCAGGAACTGTTTCAGAAACTCTGTTACCGCATCGCTAATTTACAAAGTTATGACGGTTTTTGGCGTGCAAGTCTGCTCGATCCGGACGCTTATCCATCACCCGAAACAAGCTGTAGCGGTTTCTTCGTATATGCTCTTGCCTATGGACTGAACGAGGGACTTTTACCAAAGGAAAAGTTCCTGCCTGTAGTAGAGAAAGGATGGAAAGCACTGCTTTCTGCGGTAGAAGAAGACGGTAAACTGGGATATGTACAACCCATCGGTGCCGACCCAAAGAAGGTGACCCGCAATATGACAGAAGTATACGGACCGGGTGCTTTCCTGCTTGCCGGAACGGAAATGTATCGTATGGCAAAGGATGCTCCGAAGCAGAATGCTACTATCCCGCAGAACCGTATTCAGGAAATTGCAGCTATGCTTCCCGATCGACCGCAGGGGATAGGAACGTCTTATAAAGACCGAACTTTCTGGAATAAGATAAAAGAGAGTGACGACGCTAAACAACTTCTGGAAAAAGAAGCGCCTGCTTTGTTGAAGCAGGGGATGCCCCCTTTTGTCGATTCATTGTACTTGCATCTGAATAAGACGAATGTTCGTTTGCCCGGAGAGAATATGATGAATGCCCGTTATCAATATCTGTACAGGCTGACTTTGGCTGAATGCCTTGAAAATAAGAGGCGTTATGTCCCTGCCATCGAAAAAGCTCTGGTGGCTCTTTGCAGTCAGAAGCCTTGGTCTATTCCTGCCCACGACCGCAGTCTGAAGAATTACAAAGGAACGGATTATTATGTAGACTTGGTGGTTGCTACTGCCGGAAACGGTATTGCTCAGTGTGTTACCATGCTGGACGATCGTCTGTCGCCGGAGGTAAGGGCACGGGTGCAGTGTGCTTTCCGTGAGAAGGTTTTCCGTCCGGTCTACCGTTGCCTGGAAGAGACAAAACCATTTTGGTGGTTCACCGCTACCAATAACTGGAATTCTGTGTGTCTGGCGGGTGTTACCGGTGCGGCTCTTGCCTTGTTGCCCGATAAGGAGGAACGTGCTTACTTTGTTGCGGCAGCCGAGAAGTATAATGTGTATGGAATGAAGGGTTACGCTGACGACGGCTACTGTAGTGAAGGGGTAGGTTATTATAATTATGGTTTCCGTGCCTACATTCTGTTGCGTGAAGAAGTATACCGGGCAACGCAGGGAAAGATAGATTTCTTTCAGACTCCCAAGTTTGTCCGTATCGCCCGGTATGGGAAGAAGATACAGATGAATGAAGGAGTGTGTCCCGCCTATTCGGATTGTCGCATGGGGTTGTCGCCGGACAAGTTTATTCTCAGTTACTGCGACCGGGCGCTGGGTATTACTTCTGCCGAAGAACAGCCTGTTTTACCCAAAGGAAACAACTTGTCCCTTCACCTTCTCGAACTTTTCACAAGCCGGGTTGCAAAGGTTGGAATGACAGACGGAATCCGTCAGGTATTGCAGGAAGAGTCGGATGCTTTGCGCGCTTATTATGAGCAGGCAGGTATTTTGATTGCTCGTCCTGTCGGTGGAACTTCCTGTCGTCTGGCCATATCAGCCAAGGGCGGAACCAATGCGGAGAATCATAACCACAATGATGTCGGTTCTTATGCCGTAGCTTTGGGAAGTGAAACGATGGTTGGTGATCAGGGTGGTCCGAACTCCTATCCCGGAGATTATTTTAACGGAGACGCTCCTCAGAAATATAAGATAAAAGGATCATTCGGCCATCCGGTTCCTGTAGTAGACGGACGAACGCAGTCCTCGGGTGGGAAAGCGAAAGGCGTTGTGTTACAGAAAGAATTTACGAACGAAAAAGATGTATTCAGTATTGACTATACCTCTGCTTATTCCACCCCCAATTTGGATAAGCTCATTCGTACTTTCGTTTACGACCGCCAGGGCAAAGGCAACTTTACGGTCGGCGATGAATTTACAGCGAAAACACCGATCCGATTCGAAACAGCCATAACGACACGAGCCGACTGGAAAGTCCTGGACGATACACATCTTCTGCTGGCTACAGATTCCGAACAGATGATTGTAGCTATTGATGCATCCGGTAAAGTGGCGTTTACTTCCGAAACGATTGAAGTGAACTCTCCGGCCTATACACGTATCGGGATTGCATTGAAGAATCAGTCGAAAGAAGGATATATCCGATTGAAGATGTACACAAAATAAGTCTGTGTATTAGATATATGAAGTATTTATAGGGCATATATGCCCAGCGTGCAGGACATATATGTCCAACGTGCAGGAGATAGTTACCCTGCACATTGGCTATATATGTCCTGCAATCAGATTATAGTTGCCCTGCAAACGGGGGAAGAAGGTACTATCTTTATCTTCTTGTTTTTATTCTTGCTACTTTCGCTTAAACTGTCTATTTTTGAGGCTGCATTTCCATACTTGAATACGAGTACCTCATTTTAATAGAATAAAACAATGAAAAACAGGTTTCTGATCACATGTGCAGTTTTGTTTCTCTCCTCTTGTTTGGCGTATGGACAAGAGCAAGCATCTGTAACAAAAGACTTTTCTGAAAATAAACAAGGTTGTATTCAGCATCCTTGGCAAGGCAAGAAAGTAGGATACATCGGAGATTCCATCACAGACCCGAATTGCTACGGTGATAATATAAAGAAGTACTGGGACTTTCTGAAAGAATGGCTGGGGATCACTCCTTTTGTTTACGGCATTAGTGGAAGGCAGTGGGATGATGTACCCCGTCAGGCGGAAAAGCTGAAGAAAGAACATGGCGGAGAAGTCGATGCTATCCTGGTTTTTATGGGGACAAACGATTATAATAGTAGTGTGCCTATCGGTGAGTGGTTTACGGAACAAGAAGAGCAAGTACTGTCTGCTCACGGTGAAATGAAGAAGATGGTGACGCGGAAAAAGCGTACGCCTGTCATGACTCAAGACACTTACAGAGGGCGTATTAATATAGGAATCACTCAACTGAAGAAACTTTTTCCGGATAAGCAGATCGTTCTGCTGACTCCTTTGCACCGTTCGTTGGCTAACTTCGGCGATAAGAATGTCCAGCCGGATGAAAGCTATCAGAATGGTTGCGGAGAATATATAGATGCCTATGTGCAGGCTGTTAAGGAGGCGGGAAATATATGGGGAATACCTGTCATAGACTTTAACGCAGTGACAGGTATGAATCCGATGGTTGAAGAACAGCTAATCTATTTCTATGATGCCGGCTATGACCGTTTGCATCCCGACACCAAAGGACAGGAGCGTATGGCACGCACTTTGATGTATCAGTTACTTGCACTGCCTGTCGCTTTTTAATTATTCAAATATCCGCAGGACTTGACAAAGGCCTTTTTTTGTTGTATATTTGCAGATGTCATACAGGCAATAAAGTAACAACCCATTAAAAAATGAAACGAAATGCACCTTATCAATCATCTTAACCGAACCGAAAAAACAGTGTAACATTATAACAAAATACAAAGGGGATCATATGCGAATCAGCATCTATGTGAACCGGTGATGAGCTTGAGGCTGCAACCTTTTATAGGGTTTGCAGCCTTTTTTGTTGCATAAAATTAAAAAGAATATGCTTAAAAGGTATATTTGAGTTTATAATAAATGGGGAGACCGTTTATAATAAACGATGAAACTATTTATTATAAACTCAACTGCGATTTTAGTATTAAGGGTAAAAAGTTTTCTATGCGTCAGAAGAGGCCGTAGAGAGTTTTCTTTTATTTGACTTAGCAGACTGCGAATTATTGCAACATGACAAACTTTTACCTTATTGCCTGATTTCCCTCCTATAATTGCTTGATTTTTCTCCCGTCTCATTGCGTTCTTCTCCTTATTTTTGTGCATTAAATATTCTTATTCTTATCAATGATGAAAGATGCTGCATGATATGCGCGGCGGAGGTGGAAAGTGCGTGGCTGCTCTGCGGGATGTTGTTTGGAAGAAGAATAGTACAATATTCCATGCTTGTTGTACTATTTTCCATAGGAATATAGATAGTTAAACGTAAATTTGTAATTTAATTGTGCCTTATACTTTTTATAAGAATTTATAGAAGAATATCATGAAATACTGGATGTTATTATTTGCCTTTTTGTGGGTATCTTACGGAACGGGCATGGCTCGGAAAACCGAAAAAGTAGTAAATAACGGAATTCCCTGGTTTGACGACAGGGGAGAGATTGTCAATGCGCACGGTGCCTGCATTGTGGAAGAGAATGGCAGATATTATCTTTTCGGGGAATATAAGTCGGACAAGAGCAATGCTTTTCCGGGTTTCAGTTGCTATTCATCTGATGATTTGGTGAACTGGAAGTTCGAACGTGTTGTACTGCCGATGCAGCCAAGCGGAATTCTTGGCCCTAATCGTGTAGGCGAGCGTGTGAAAGTCATGAAATGCCCTTCTACCGGCGAGTATGTGATGTATATGCATGCGGACGATATGAACTATAAAGATCCCCATATCGGTTATGCTACCTGTAGCACTATAGCAGGTGAATATAAACTTCACGGACCTCTGTTGTATGAAGGCAAACCTATTCGCCGCTGGGATATGGGGACTTATCAGGATACGGACGGTACCGGATATCTGTTGTTGCACGGAGGAATTGTCTATCGTTTGAGTAAGGACTACCGTACGGCAGAGGAAAAAGTGGTATCGGGAGTAGGTGGTTCTCACGGAGAGTCTCCGGCAATGTTTAAAAAAGACGGCACATATTTCTTCTTGTTCTCCAATCTGACCAGCTGGGAGAAGAATGATAATTTCTACTTTACAGCTCCTTCCGTCAAAGGGCCGTGGACCAGACAAGGTTTGTTTGCTCCCGAAGGAAGCCTGACCTATAATTCACAGACCACTTTTGTGTTTCCTTTAAAGTGTGGCGAAGATACGATTCCTATGTTTATGGGCGATCGCTGGTCTTATCCGCATCAGGCTTCGGCTGCCACCTATGTGTGGATGCCTATGCAGGTGGATGGAACAAAACTTTCTATTCCGGAATACTGGCCTTCCTGGGATGTTGATAAGTTGAAACCCGTAAATCCTCTGCGCAAAGGAAAAACTGTCGATTTGAAGCAGATAACGTTCAGTAAAAAGGCTGACTGGAAAGTGGAGGAAGGAAGAATATCTTCCAATGTAAAAGGAAGTACGCTGAGTATTCCCTTCAGTGGCTCTTGTGTGGCTGTTATGGGTGAAACGAACTGTCATAGCGGATATGCGCGTATGAATATCCTTGATAAGAAAGGGGAGAAAATATATTCTTCATTGGTCGATTTCTATAGTAAGGCGAATGACCATGCAACGCGTTTTAAGACTCCCCGATTGGCAAAAGGGGAATATACACTGGTGATTGAAGTTACGGGCATCAGCCCCACATGGACTGATAAAACGAAGAGAATTTATGGCAGCGACGATTGCTTTGTGACCATTACTGATATTGTAAAACTGTAATATTTATGAGAAATAGAATTTTATTTTCTGTCCTTGCTTGGGTAGCAGTGATCTTCTCCGTTCAGGGTAAACAAAAAGATTTTGTCTTGCAGTCCGGTCAGCCGGTTGAGATAGCTTGCAGCGGTTCGGAAGCACCGGTGGTGCGTACTTCGCTGGACTTGTTGTCCCGTGACCTTCAGACTGTATTGTCGGCAACTGCCCACGTAGACACAAACACCGGAAACATCCTGGTAGGAACGATCGGACAGAGCAAGCTGATTGAACAGGCAGGCATCGATATTTCCGCATTAAAAAACAAAAAGCAGGCTTTCATGCTCGCCGTCTCAGAAGATGGAAAGCTGGTAGTAGCCGGCAGCGACAGTCACGGTACAGCCTACGGCATACTTGAAATATCCCGTCTGCTGGGCGTTTCCCCTTGGGAATGGTGGGCGGATGTGACTCCGGAGAAGAAAGAGACGTTCCGCCTTTCTTCTAGTTTCAGAGAGTTGCAGTCCCCTTCTGTGGAGTATCGGGGCATCTTTATCAATGATGAAGACTGGGGACTGATGCCTTGGAGTAACAAGACTTACGAACCGTCGGACGTGAAAGGAGAAATCGGACCTCGTACCAATGAACGTATTTTTGAGTTGTTGCTTCGCTTGCGGGCCAATACCTACTGGCCTGCCATGCATGAGTGTACCCTTCCTTTCTTTCTGACGAAGGGCAATCGGGAAGCAGCGAAAAAGTATGGCATCTTTATGGGAGCTTCCCACTGCGAACCGATGGCGTGCAATGCTGCCGGAGAATGGAAAATACGTGGAAAAGGAGCATACGATTACGTGAATAACAGTCCGGCCGTTTATCAGTTTTGGGAAGATCGTGTGAAAGAAGTTGCCGGACAAGAGATACTTTACACGCTGGGTATGCGTGGTGTTCACGATGGAAAGATGCAGGGAGCCAAGACGGTAGAAGAACAGAAAGCCGTCCTGGACCGGGTATTTGTTGACCAGCGCGGCTTGCTCGAAAAGTACGTGAATAAAGATGTAACACAAGTGCCACAGGTCTTTATTCCTTATAAGGAAGTGCTCGATATTTATCATGCGGGACTGCAAGTACCCGAAGACGTGACCTTGATGTGGTGTGATGATAACTACGGCTATATCCGCCATTTCCCCACTGCCGAAGAGCGTGCCCGTAAAGGCGGTAACGGAGTCTATTATCATGTTTCCTACTGGGGACGCCCGCACGATCATTTATGGTTGAGCACCATGAGTCCATCGCTCATTTATCAACAGATGAAGCAGGCTTACGATCAGGGAATACAAAAAATGTGGATACTGAACGTCGGCGACATCAAGCCTGCCGAGTATCAGATTGAGCTGTTCATGGATATGGCATGGAATCTGGATAAGGTATCTTCCGAAGGAGTGACCGCACATCTGAAACATTGGCTGGAACGGGAACTGGGAACCTCCTGTGCAAAAACCGTCCTTCCTGTTATGCAGGAACATTATCGCTTGGCACATATCCGCAAACCCGAATTTATGGGAAATACACGGGAGGAAGAAAAGAATCCGGTCTATCGGGTAGTGAAAGACCTGCCGTGGAGCGAAAGGGAGATAAACGAACGTCTGAATGCTTACAGTGAACTTTCGGAAACGGTGGAGAAAGCTGCTTCTAAAGTACCCGCCGACAGACAGAGCGCTTACTTCGAACTGGTGAAATATCCCGTACAGGCTGCGGCACAAATGAATCGCAAACTGTTATACGCCCAATTGGCACGCCACGATAAGGCAGACTGGGAAAAGAGCGATGCCGCTTACGACAGCATTGCTGCACTGACTCAACACTATAACTCATTGGAGAATGGAAAATGGAATCGCATGATGGACTTCAAACCCCGCAAGCTCCCTGTATTCAACCGTGTGGAAAGAAAGGCGGCTACTGCTCCGATGACAGCGGACCGTAAAGCAGTCTGTCAATGGAATGGGGCGGAGGCAAAGAAGGGGAACGCTATTGTTTGCGAAGGTTTGGGATATGAAGGCAAAGCCGCAGAGATAAGAAAAGGCGATGCGCTGACTTTCTCCTTTGGCAATCTGAAAACGGACTCGGTAGAGGTGGATATCCGGTTACTTCCCAACCATCCGGTGCAGGACGATAAGTTGCGTTTCTCGGTTTCTCTGGATGGTGCCGAGCCTGAAGTGATAGCGTACGAAACGAAGGGGCGCAGCGAGGAATGGAAAGAGAACGTGCTTCGTAATCAGGCAATCCGGAAAATCGTACTTCCCGTTACGGGTAAGAAATCACATCAACTGGTCATCAAGGCATTGGATGAGGGAGTGATACTGGATCAGGTAATGCTTTATGAGGTGAATTAGATATAATTCTATATTTTATAGTTTCAGACTGGTTGGGTCAGTCAGTCTGAAATACACTGTTTATTGTCCCGGCTTGATAATCAACCGCAGTACAAACCAAGCGTGATGTGCTGCGGTGCTTATCCATCCATAATGTTTTGCCATAATGCGGAACCGTTCCTTAAGAGAAGCCTTCCGGTTCTGCGTGGTCATTCCTTCATCCAGATAGTCGATGATTGTCAGGTGCGTATTGTGCAGGGTACGCGCCTTTTTCATGATGCGGATGCACCAGTCGAAATCAGCGGAGTACCGGTAGTTTAAGTCATAAGGTTCCACCAGCGTATGTCTGGCAAAGAAAGCCTGGTGGCAGACTAACATTCCCTGTTTGAAACTCTTCCAGTCCAGCTTTTCGGGCGTGGAAAGTCGGCGCATGTGCAGAAAGTGCCTGTCTTTGTCAACAATCGCAGTTTCCCCGTAGATGACATCGGGGAGAACACTCCCATGAATGCTGTGCACCATTTGCTGCAAAGTATCGTCTTCGTGAAAGCAGTCGCCCGCATTCAGAAAACAGAGATAGTCGCCGCTGGCAAGGGAGATTGCCTTGTTCATGGCATCGTACAATCCTTTGTCCGGTTCGCTGACGACGGTAGTTATCCGTGGACGGTATCTGTCTATGATAGAGAGAGTACCGTCTTTGGAGGCCCCGTCCACGATGATGTATTCTACGTGGTGGTAAGTCTGCGAGATAACACTTTGGATGGTATCTTCCAGTACTTTCTCGGCATTGTAGGTCACCGTGATAATCGAGAACTTGGGAGTAGGATGGACACTATGCATATTTCCCTGTTATTTTGTTGTAAACGTCCGTGTACTTCTTCGCTATGATACTTTCCGAATAGTTGCCAATGGCCTTGCGGCAGGCTTGTGCGGAGAGTTCCGCATATTCGGGTTCCGTCAGTACCCAATGGATGCCGTTGGCCAGATCTTCCGAAGACTTGCGCTGAGCTACGTATCCGTTGTGCAGATGATCGATCATTTCCGGTATGCCTCCGGTGTTGAAACCGACGCAGGGCACACCGCAGGACATCGCTTCCATCACCATATTCGGCAGATTCTCTTCGAGAGAAGGGATGGCGAAGAGGTCTACGGCATTGTATATATCCACCAACTCATGCTCATTCTTAATATAAGGAAGCGGATAGACGCGGAAAGGAATCAGGTCTTGCAACTGTTGCGACTGGTTGCCGAAAACAACCACGCCCAATGATTCTTTCCATTCCGGATGTTTCTCTGCCAGCAGTTTGCAGGCTTCAATCAGATAGTCGATACCCTTTCGCTTGTCTGTGATCTTGACAGAACCGAAAAGAATCAGCTTCCCTTCCTGCGGCAGCCTGCATTTTCTGCGGGCTTCCTGCTTATTGTGAGGTTTGAACAGATTCGTGTTGATGGCGTTCGGGATACTGATAACCGTTTGTCCGGTGAGCAGTCCGCTGACTTTGGCCTTCTCCGCCAGCCAGCGGCTACAGCCTACAAACGTGATGGACGCCTGACTATAAATCTCTTTTTTCTTCCGGAAGATTCGGGTAGATAAGTCCTTCTTGCCTCCTCCTCCGTAGATGTAAGGGCAGTGATGGCATTCCTGTTCGTAACTCTTGCATTCGCGTGCATAATGGCAGATACCGGTGCAGGGCCACATATCGTGCATGGTCCATACTACAGGTTTGCCGGAAGTCAGAATCTTGCGGATGGTGTTGAGCGACAGCATCCCTTGGTTGATCCAGTGCAGATGGATGACATCTGCCTGCTGAAATTCGGGAAGCGAAGTGATGTCCGTGCCGGTATTGGCGATATCTACGGCGAAGAGATCATTCTTCTTGAAACGGTTGGCTTTCCAGATGACGATGCGTTCCCACATGAATTTCCATACGTGCAGCCAGCTGCCCTTTAGTCCGACGACGCTGATTTGGTCTGTTTGTTTGTCACGTACCAACATTTTCGCCTTGATGCCGTTGTTCTTAAGCGATTCCATCAGTCGTCCGGCAGCGACAGCCGCACCACCTATTCGTTCGGAAGTATTGATGATTAGTACCCTCATGCTTTCAAAATGTTTGCACAAAAGTAGTGGTTTTCAGTGAAAATCCGTACAAAGTCACATATTATTTGTACTTTTGCCACACTTATTAATAAGGAGATATTGAACATGAAAAAGGTTGTGTTTTTAGGATTAGGGTATATCGGCCTTCCTACGGCAGCCGTTGCTGCCGCTCACGGTTTCGAAGTCATAGGAGTAGATGTCAATCCTTCTGTGGTGGAAACGATCAACCAGGGAAAGATACATATTGTAGAACCTGAACTGGGTCAGGTAGTCAGGGACGTAGTGCAGAGTGGAAAGTTACGCGCTGTATGCAAGCCGGAAGCGGCGGATGCTTTCTTTATCGTAGTGCCTACCCCATTCAAGCAGAACCATCGGGCGGACATCACCTATGTGGAAGCGGCCACCCGTTCCGTGATCCCTTATCTGCAGGAGGGTAACCTGTTTGTCATCGAATCCACTTCTCCGGTATATACCACCGAACGTATGGCGGAAGTGATCTATAAAGAACGTCCCGAACTGAAAGGAAAGATACATATCGCTTATTGTCCCGAACGCGTATTGCCGGGAAATACATTATACGAACTGGTGCACAACGACCGCGTGATAGGCGGCATCGATCCGGCATCCACCGCAAAAGCCATCGAGTTTTATTCCGCTTTCGTACAAGGCAAACTGCACGGCACCAATGCCCGCACGGCAGAGATGTGCAAACTGACGGAGAATTCCTCCCGCGACTCACAGATCGCCTTTGCCAACGAACTCTCCATGATCTGCGACAAAGCCGGAATCAATGTATGGGAACTGATCGAACTGGCCAACAAGCATCCGCGTGTGAATATCCTTCAACCGGGCTGCGGAGTGGGCGGTCACTGCATTGCGGTAGACCCTTGGTTCATCGTATCCGACTATCCGGAACAGGCGCAGCTCATCAAGCGTGCCCGTGAAACAAACGATTACAAAGCGGACTGGTGTGCGAACAAAGTATTGGAAACCTGCCAGAAGTTTGTGGAACAGAACGAGCGCGAACCGGTCGTTGCCTGCATGGGACTGGCTTTCAAACCGAATATCGATGACTTACGGGAATCTCCCGCCAAATATATCGCCTCCCGCATCATCTCCGAATCGAGAGCGGACGTGCTGATTATCGAGCCTAATATAAGCACTCACAAGAGCTTCCATCTGACAGACTATCGGGAAGCATACGAGAAAGCGGATATTATCGTCTGGCTGGTTCGCCACGATGTCTTCCTTGCATTGCCCAGGGAGGAAGGAAAGATAGAACTGGACTTCTGCGGTGTGAGACGATAAAAATGTTGTTTAATTGCGAAGAGGTTATATAGACTCTATAAATAAAGCAGATGAAAAAGATATTGCTTGTTTTCGGTACCCGTCCCGAAGCGATAAAGATGGCTCCGCTTGTAAAGGCGCTCCAGAAAGATACGGAACATTTTGAGACACGTGTCTGCGTTACGGCACAGCATCGGCAGATGTTGGATCAGGTATTGGAAGTGTTCGGCATCACTCCCGAATATGACCTGAATATCATGGCTCCCAATCAGGACTTGTATGACATTACCGCTAAGGTACTCCTTGGACTGCGCGAAGTGCTGAAGGACTTCCGTCCCGACACCGTATTGGTGCATGGAGATACGACTACCTCGATGGCGGCATCCCTTGCGGCATTCTATATGCAGATACCTGTGGGACACGTGGAAGCCGGATTGCGTACCTATAATATGTTGTCTCCCTGGCCGGAAGAAATGAACCGTCAGGTGACAGACCGTATCTGCACTTACTACTTTGCACCGACGGAACAGTCAAGGGCAAATCTGCTGCAAGAGAATATAGATGCGAAGAAAATCTTTATTACCGGAAATACGGTGATCGATGCCTTGCTGATGGCGGTCGATATCATTTCCACCACTGCCGGTGTGAAAGAAAAGATGGCGAAGGAACTTCAGGAGAAAGGCTACACGGTAGGTGATCGCGAGTATATCCTCGTCACCGGACATCGTCGCGAGAACTTCGGAGATGGTTTCCTGCATATTTGCAAAGCGATCAAAGAACTGGCGGCTCTTCACCCGGAGATGGACATTGTCTATCCCGTTCACTTGAATCCTAATGTGCAAAAGCCAGTGTATGAACTGCTTTCCGGGCTGAGTAATGTCTACCTGATCTCTCCTCTGGATTACCTGCCTTTCATCTATGCCATGCAGCATTCTACTCTGTTGTTGACGGATAGCGGCGGTGTGCAGGAAGAAGCCCCTTCATTGGGCAAACCCGTGCTGGTGATGCGGGACACGACCGAGCGTCCGGAAGCTGTTGAGGCGGGTACGGTGAAGCTGGTCGGCACGAATGCGGAGGCTATTGTCAGTAATGTCACTGCCCTGCTCCTTGATAAAGAAATGTATAAGCGGATGTCCGAAACGCATAACCCTTACGGTGACGGACAGGCTTGCGAAAGAATCATAGCTGCGCTCAGGTGTTAACACATGAGTAGTCAGGTATTAACATTTGATATGATAGGTATTAATATCTGAGAAGTTAGGTATTAATACTTGAGAAGCTGGTTAACAATGCTTGCTGTGACGTCTAATAATGTTTGAAACGAGATCTAAGAAGCATTGTTAATCACATACATTTCCCACTATTATTGTTTTTTTATTATTGGTTAATTTTACTATCATAAGTGCCGATATATAAAGTAATATAGGGTGAACCTTTTCTGCTTTTGCCCCATTTTTCCGCATTTATCGCTTTTACCTTATAGAAAAACATTTCACTTTATCCGCATATAACATACAAACCTCCATAATTCTGTTATTATGAACTATTCGTATATTGTCATATCAGTCGGTTTATTAGGCAGTAACAATTCCAATGTACTCCAAAGCAATTAATAGACCGTTATCAAGCTGAGATATGAAATTTCTAAAAAGAAATATCAGTGCTGTATGAAAGGAGGATATTATCGTACTTTTTGATAGTGTTTATTCGCTATAAATGGTTTTATTTTGTAATGTCATTTTTAGAAAGCCGCTCTATTACAAAATAGGGATGAATGCTGAGAAGGTGCTTTGTCTGCCGGTGCACGTGGGTTTGAAAGATGATGAAATTAATCAAATTGACATGGTCTTGGCTGAATATCGTCGAAAATAGAAAAGTGTAAAATGGTAATAATCGGGAGTAAAGGATGTGCTAAGGAGATTTTGACAGCACTCAAGTGGGATAATGTAGAAGAAACTGTATCTTTGTTTGACAATATAAATACAGATATTAGCGATGCATATTATGACTTTCCCATTATTAAATCCTGGAATGAACTGGAGCAACATCTGAAAACAGACAGTAAGGTTATTATTGGTGTCGGAGGTGGACAGCGTAGAGAGGTATTGGCACGAAAAATTGCCTGTCTTGGAGGAGTATTGACCACTTTTATCTCCCAAAAAGCCCTTGTGGGCGGGTATGACAATACTATCGAACCAGGTGTTGTGATTCTTTCGGGGGCAACTATTACTTGTAATGTAAGTATAGGGCAGGGGACATTTATCAATAAAAGCACTGTTATCAGTCATGACGTCCGTATTGGACGATATTGTGAAGTATCTCCCGGTGCAAAAATCTTGGGACGTGCCATTATCGGTGACAGGACGGAGATAGGTGCTAATGCGGTAATACTTCCTGATGTCATTGTCGGTGCTGACTGCAAAATAGGTGCAGGCGCTGTAGTGACGCGAAATATCGACAGCCATACTACTGTTGCCGGAGTTCCTGCCCGTTCAATTACAAAAAGTAGTAATAATGCTTTCAAGTTAAAGTCAAAGATAAGAAATTTATTGTACCATATACGAATTGCAGATTTTCGAAAGCTGAGAGAATATAATCATTACGTATTCGGAAAAAGGAAACTGATGTTCCTTGAGCTATTGTCACATAGTTGGATGTACGGTGCATCATTCGAAAACTACTACGAGTTGCAGTTCTTTAAGAAAAGCAGAACAGAATGCCGACAGTATCTCACTTCTTCGTTACGTCATGAATTGACACGTCAAGTAAACGATCCCTGCGAAGCGTTAGTGTTAAAAGATAAAGTGCGTTTTTCCGAAGTTTTTGAGGACATTCTAGGGCGCCGGGTAATGACGTTTGATGAGATAAAAAGGCAAATGCATGATCCTTACTCCATATCCATAAATGAGGTCGTCATTAAACCCATAAAAGGACAAGCCGGTCAAGGGATTATTTTTCCGATGCAAAACTTTACATCATTGCGACAACTACATGACTATGTTATTTCTACTGTAAAAAAACCGGATGAATATTTATACGAAGAACGTATTATCCAACATAGCGCCCTGAATAAACTGAATCCGTCAAGTCTCAACACATTGAGAATTGTGACATATTATGATGAAAGTATAAATAAGGTCGATGTGTGGAGTGTTGTTTTACGTATAGGAATAAAGGCTCGCACAGACAACTTTGCTACAGGAGGAATTGCCGCCCTTGTTGATCATCGGGGTGTCGTCTGTCAACCTGCTATAATAAAACATCCGTCAGGAGAACGGTTTCATATACATCCTGTCAGTGGTGAAAAAATAACAGGTTGCATAATCCCATATTACGATCAGGCAATAGCATTAGCCAAACAAGCTGCTATGAGAATTCCGAAAGTGAGAAGTATCGGATGGGATATTGCGATAACCGAAACCGGTCCTTATATGTTGGAAGGAAACGATAATTGGTGTATGACTTTATTTCAGTTGCCCGGCGGAGAAGGGTTGCGGCATTTGGCCAATTCGGTTTGCAATATGTTTTCTGTTTATGAATAACATATAGGCTATAATGCACATCAGGAATGTATTTTCCGTTCCTGGTCTGTTATTGATTCAAATCGGGAATGCCCTCTAACGAAAAACGGGCTGTCAGAGAATCACTTCTCCGGCAGCCCTTCTTCATTAGGATCAAAAAAACAGAGGAAGTATGATATTCTTTATTCCTGTCCTCCCCCTAAAGCACGGTATAGGTTAATTAAACTTTGTATCTCGGTAAAATGGTTGGCCGTTTGTGACAGTTGTGCGCTGAGCAATGACTGTCGGGCGGTAAGTACTTCCAGATAGGTTGTATTCGTATGTTCCATCAGCAGGGAAGTACTTCGCAGGGCCGTTTGCAGGGAAGTGACCTGCTTGTCCAGCAACAGCCTTTTCCCCTGACTGGTCTGATAGGCAGTCAGCGCATCATTCACTTCGCTGCCGGCGTTGAGCAATGTTTGCTGAAAGCCGAGAGCCGCTTCTTCCTGCTGCGCACGGGCGATACGATACTGAGCCACCACCTGCCCTTTATTAAAGAGCGGCTGCGTGAGCGAACCTACTGCCGATGCCAGGAACTTGCCCGGATTGAGAATCATAGACCCGATGGAGTTCGTCCATCCGGCACTTCCGCTTAAAGTAATGGAAGGATAGAAAGCCGAACGTGCCGCATTGGTGCCATAGAACGCTGCTTCCAGTGTCCGCTCGGCCGAGCGGACATCGGGGCGGGCGGCAAGCATCCGGACAGGGATTCCTACGGCAAAGTCCGTAGGAAACTGTTGGTCTGCCAACGTTCCGCGTTCGTAGTTGCGGGGCGTCTCTGCCAATAATAAAGCAAGACTGTTCTCCACCTGATTGATCTGCTGCTGCAAATCGAGCACAGAACCCTGTACCTGATAATAAGTCGCTTCCATCTGCGATACAGCCGATTCGTTCGCCAGTCCGGCGTTCATCAGGGAACGGGTAGAGGCTACGGTTTCTTTCCATGCCTCCTCCGTCTGTCGGGAGATGATGAGCTGTTCGTCCAGCATCAGCAGCGTGTAATAAGTATTGGCTATACCGGCTATCAGCTGCGTGCGGACTGCTTGACGGTAATCTTCACTTTGTGCATACAGCGCTTTCGCCTGCTTCTTGGAGTTGCGCATACGGCCGAATACGTCCAGTTCCCAACTGGCGGTAACGGGTAGCGAATAACCCTGCGTAGCTTTGTTCGTATCGAAGCTGCTCACTGTCCCCTGCGGGGAAAGCGCAAAGGCGGGCAGGAAAGCAAGTTTGGCGGACATCAGCACTGCCTGAGCTTCTTCTACACAAAGCTGGGCGGACTGGTAGTCGGTATTGGTCCGCAACCCTGTCTCGATGAGGGACTGCAGATGAGGGTCGGTGAAGAGTTCCCGCCAGTCCATATTCCCCAGACCGGCAGTGTCTTCCGTCACCACTTCCCCGCCGTAAAGATCGTCGGGGACGGAAGTGGCGGGCTTGTATTTGGTATAGATGCCACAACCGCTCAGCGTCAGACTCATGGCAACTAACAGGATGATATTTTTCTTCATTCTTTCTTTTATTTATTAACGTTCACGTTCAGCTTCACTTTTCTCTTTTTCTAAAAGCACTTGTACATCTGCTTCTTCTTCCATCGGTTTGCGGATTTTCTCCTGCAAGTACTCAAAGATGATGTAGAAGACCGGAACGACAAAGAGCAATGCCACCGTTCCGACAGCCATACCGCCTACGACACCCGTACCCAGCGAACTGTTGCCATTAGCACCCGCACCGGAAGAGAACATCAGCGGAAGCATACCGAAGATCATTGTCAGCACCGTCATCAGGATAGGACGCAGGCGGACTTGTGCGGCAGAGTAGGCCGATTCTACGATGCCCATCCCTTTGCGGCGGCGTTCGATGGCGTACTCCGTAATCAGAATAGCCGTCTTGGCCAGCAAGCCGATCAGCATGATCACACCCGTCTGCAAATAGATGTTATTCTCCAGTCCGAGTATCTTGGCGAACAGGAACGAGCCCATCAATCCGAACGGTACGGAGAAGATAACGGCAAACGGTACGAGGAAACTTTCGTAGAGACAAGCCAGAATCAGATAGATCAGGAAGATGCAGATGGCGTAGATGAAAACCGTCTGCGCACCACCGCTGCTTGCTTCTTCGCGTGCCATACCGCCATATTCGTATCCGTAGCCTATCGGAAGCGATTCTGCGGCCACTTCTTCAATCACTTTCTGCACTTCACCCGAAGAGTAACCGTCGGCAGGATTCACATTGGCTGTGATGGTGCTGTAGAGATTGAAACGGTTGGCCGTTTCCGGTCCCAGTACCTGCTTCAGTGTAACGAACTGGCTCACCGGAGCCATTTCCGTACCGTTGCGCACAAACATATTGTTCAATGCCTGCTCGTCCAGACGATATTCGGGCGATGCCTGCATCATTACACGATATACCTTACCGTATTGGTTGTAGTTGGAGATATATGCTCCACCGCAATAACTGCCTACCGCATCGAGTACCGCGCTTGGCGAAATTCCTGCACGCTTACATTTGGCGGCATCCACTTCTACCGAGAGCTGCGGGAAGTTGATGGCGTAGGATGTATAAGCCATAGCCACTTCCGGGCGCTGGTTCAAGGCGTTGAGGAACTGTGTGGACGCATCGTAGAACGTAACCAGATCACCGCCTGTCATATCCTGAAGGTTCAGTTCGAGGGAGTTACCCATACCGTATCCCGGAATCATGGCGGGCTGGAAGCTGAATATCTGCGCTTCCTTGATGGACTGGAATTGTGCGTTGAGGCGGGAAGCTACGGCATCCGAACCGTGTTCCTTTCCTTTTCGTTCGCTCCAGTCTTTCAGGCGGACAATGATCGTACCGTAAGAAGTTCCCTGACCGGAGATCAGACCGTATCCTGCTACGCGGGCGTAGTGTTCTATTTCGGGCGTATCTTTCAGAATGTTTTCCAGCCGGTCCATTACTTTCGTTGTCTCTTCGAGCGTGCTTCCCGGTGAGATGCTGACATTCACCATGATAACGCCCTGGTCTTCCTGCGGCACGAGTCCCGTCTTGGTCGTGCTCATCAGATAAACCAGCAGGACGATGGTAGCAGCCAGTGAAGTCCATACCATCCAGCGATGGCGGATGAAGTACATCACCCCTTTCTTATACTTGCCCAGCACGGCATTGAACGAAGCGTTGTAAGCTGCGCGTACCCGTCCGTTGATACTCTTGGCGCTCTTGGTTCCGTCCGACGGACGCATCATGATGGCGCACAGGGCGGGACACAGGGTCAGAGCCGAGATCATGGAGATACCTACGGCAGTTGCCATCGTGATACCGAATTGGGTATAGAACACGCCCGAAGTACCTCCCATGAAGGTGACGGGGATAAATACGGCCATGAAGACACAGGTACAAGAGACGATAGCCATCGTCACGTCGCCCATCGCATCTTTGGTGGCAAGGTAGGGCGACTTGTATCCGGCGTCAAACTTGGACTGCACCGCTTCCACCACCACAATGGCGTCATCCACCACCGTACCGATGGCAAGCACCAGTGCAAACAGGGTCAGGATGTTCAGACTGAATCCCGCAGCTACCAGACAGGCAAACGTACCTACCAGTGACACGATGATGGAGATAGACGGGATGAGCGTACTCTTCAAGTCCTGCAAGAAGAAGTATACCACGAGGATGACCAGAATGATGGCGATAATCAGTGTTTCCACCACGTTGTGTATGGAAGCGAAGAGGAAGTCGTTCGAACTCATCATGGTGACGAACTCCGTTCCTTCCGGCAGGTTTTTCTCCATCCGCTCCATCTGGGCGGTGATTTCTTTATTGACAGCGGTCGCATTGGAACCCGCCGTCTGGAAGATCATATAGAGCACGGCAGGCTGGCTGTCCATCTCACTGCGGAAACTATAAGTCATAGTGCCCAGTTCCACATCCGCCACATCTTTCAGACGGAGTATCGAGCCGTCTTCACGCGAGCGGACAACGGTGTTCTGAAACTCTTCCACGCTCTTCAGCCTTCCGCGATATTTCATCGTAAACTGGAAGACGTTCTGCGAACTCTCGCCCAGTGAGCCGGTAGGGGCTTCAATGTTCTGCTCGCCCAGCACGCCGGTGATGTCCGAAGGCACCAGTCCGTATTGTGCCATCCGTTCCGGTTTCAGCCAGATACGCATACTGTAGGTATCGCCCAGCTCCATGACGTCTCCTACTCCCTCGATACGTTTGATCTGCGGGATGACGTTGATGTCCAGATAATTGGCAAGGAAGGTCTGGTCGTAGCGACCGTCGGTGCAGACCATCGCGCCGATTTGCAGGAAGCTGGTCTGTCGTTTCATCGTGCTTACGCCGACTTTCGTTACTTCGGCGGGCAGCAGTCCCTGTGCTTTGGCTACACGGTTCTGTACGTTGACAGCCGCCATGTCGGGGTCGGTGCCTTGCTTGAAGTAAACCTGTATGATAGCCAGACCTGCATTGGAGGCGCTGGACGTGATATACATCATGTCTTCCACCCCGTTGATGCTCTCTTCCAGCGGCATGATGACGCTGTTCATCACTGCTTCGGCATCGGCGCCCGTATAGCTGGCAGCCACATAGACCGTAGGAGGTGCGATGTCGGGATATTGCTCCACCGGCAGGGTGAAGAGCGAGATAAGCCCTATGGCGAGAATCAGCACGGAGATGGAGATAGCCATCACCGGCCGTTTGATAAATATATTTCCTTTCATAATCAGTCTCCTTCTTATTTAACCTGTGTGCCTTCGCGCACCAGTCCGGCGCCTTCCGATACAATTTCGTCACCTGCTTTCAGTCCGTCCAGTACTACATATTCGCGTCCGTCGTTGATTCCGGCTACGGTGATCAGGGTGGAGACCGTTTTGCCGTCCACTACCTTATATACAATCGTCTTGTCCTGCATCCGCACGGTGGCTGTCTGCGGGATGGCGATGCAGTTCTTGTAGATGCTCGGCACTACTACCGTGCCCGATGCTCCGCTATGAAGCAGCCGTGATTCGTTGGGGAACACCACGCGTGCCACTACGGTCCCTGTCTGACGGTCGATCACTCCACTGATGGATTCGATGGTACCTTTCTTCTGATAGACTGAGTTGTCGTTCAGAATCAGTTCCACTTCCGGCATATTCTTTAACGCTTCGTCCATGTCGCCGTACTGGCGGGTGAGGGCGAGCAGCTGGTTCTCGGTCATCGAGAAATAGACGTACATATCCGAATTGTCACTGACCGTAGTGAGCGGATAAGGAATGTTGGCGCTTACCAATGCGCCTGCACGATAGGGCAATGCGCCTACAACTCCGTCACTGGGACTTTTCACTTCGGTATAAGAGAGGTTGTTGCGTGCGCTTATTTCCTGAGCTTCAGCCTGTGCCAGTTGTGCCTTGGCGGTGAGATAAGAGTTTTCGGCAGTCTTCAGGCTAAATTCTGAAACGACTTTCTGCGCATACAGTTCCTTGTTGCTCTTGTAAGTCAGTTCGGCGGTGCTCGTAGCGGCGCGGGCCGCTTCCACATTGGCGGTGGCGGTTTTGAGCGCGGCTCTGTAAGGTACTTGGTCAATGATGAAAAGCAACTGTCCCCGACGTACTTTCTGACCTTCGGTCACGCAGAGTTTCTCGATTGTTCCCGACACTTGCGGATATATGTCAATATCCTGTCGCCCGCGTATGGTCGCCGAATAGGAGGAAGAAAGTTCTTTGTCCATTGGTTCTATCTGCATGACTGCATAAGAAGATTTCACTCCTGCATCCGGTGCCTGCTTGCACGATGCCATCCACACTGTACAACCGACAATTCCTATCAGCCGTATCCATTTTTTGTTCACTGTAATCATACTTACTCTTTTTGTCTTTTATTAAAATCAGAACAAAAGTAGGAGAAAAGAACAAGTCAATGGTGACCGATTTTTCTCTATGAATGTCCTGTTTTCGTTATTTGTATTTGTTGTGGCTAACTATTTGCGTATAAACGACATATCAAACAATTATAAAGGAGTTTGGGACATCCTGTTTTCCCTATTATTTACCAACTTTGCAAAAAGTAAAAAAGGAGAGGCTATGGAAAAAGAGAACATTATGACAGTAGATATAGAAGACTTTAAGAAGAGTCAGCATATCCTTGATTATATAGACGATGACTTTGCGATAGTCAACAGTCTGGACGGGATTCCGTATAGTAATGATACGGTCCGGCTGAACTGTTTCCTCATTGCCGTCTGTGTGGAAGGGTGTATTCAGCTGGATATCAACTACCGGACGTATCAGTTGCAGGCGGGCGACTTGCTGCTCGGTCTTCCCAATACACTGATCAGTCGTACGATGCTGAGCCCTAAATATAAGATAAGGCTGGCGGGATTTTCTACCCGTTTTCTGCAACGCATTATTAAAATGGAGAAGAAAACGTGGAATACCGCCGCTCATATTCACAACAATCCGGTGAAGTCTATAAGCGAAGGTGGGGACGAACCTGTTTTCAGGTTCTATCGGGATTTGATTGTGGCGAAGATCAATGATGAACCTCATTATTATCACAAGGAAGTGATGCAACATCTCTTCTCCGCTCTCTTTTGTGAGATGCTGGGACAGCTTCACAAGGAAATTGATGCTCCCGATAAGGGGGACAGCCCGAAAGAAGGTATCAAACAGGCGGATTATACCCTGCGGAAATTCGTGGAGCTATTATCGAAGGACAAGGGTATGCACCGTTCTGTGAGTTATTATGCGGATGCGCTTTGCTACACTCCGAAGCATTTTTCGAAAGTCATCAAGCAAGCGTGTGGCAGGACTCCGCTGGACTTGATCAATGAAACGACGATAGAACATATCAAGTACCGGCTGAAACGTTCGGACAAGTCCGTTAAGGAAATAGCGGAAGAGTTCAATTTCCCCAACCAGTCCTTTTTCGGGAAGTACGTAAAGATGCATTTGGGGACTTCACCGGCTAATTATCGGAATCGCAAGAATGAGTGAGACGAAGAATCTCTTGGAAAGCCTTCAGGTAGCGTTCGCTGACTGTCTCCATATTGATCTTTTCCCGGATCATCCGTTCCGACTCTTTTCCCATCTCCTTGCAACGTTCGGGAGATTCGAACATCTCTCTGATTCTATCTGCCAGGCTATCGGCGTCTCCGTCTTTGAAGAAATAGCCGTTCTTACCTTCCATGACCAGGTCGCGTTCCGTACTGTCGCATACGGCACAAAGGACGGGCATACCATACGTCATGGCGTCATTGATCGAAAGCCCTCCCATGCCAGCAAGCACATAGATACTCGATTCATTCATATAGGCGCCCAGCGTTTTCGGGTCATAGACGGCTCCGATAAAGCGGATGCTGTCTGTCAGTTGCAGGTCGTTTGCCTGTTGTCTGAGGTTGTCCAGTTCCGGTCCGTCTCCTACGATCACCAGTTCCGCTTCCGGATAGTCGGCGGCTACCTTCCGGAAAGCCTCTATTAATAAATCTACCCGTTTCCATTTTACGAGCCGTCCGATGTGCAGCAGGCGACGGTCGCACGGGGGAAGGATGGAGGGGGAAGCCAGTACGGATTCTTTTTCTTTGAGAAGTGCTTCCGTATCGGTCGAGTTGTAGGTGACGTGTATCTGCTCCTTCCTTACTCCGTAAGAGGGGAGGATGTCGTAGGCGGCTGTCGAGTAGTTCAGCGTTCCGGCGGCTTGGGCGTAGCAGTACTTCCGTATCCTTGCCGTTATCCATTGGCGCAGATAGAATCCGGTCCCCTTGCTGAGCAGGCGCATACCTTCGTCGTGCATCGGATTGGCTTTGAAATATTCCTTGATCTTTCCGTAGGGAGGAGTCTGGAAGGGGATTTCGCGAATCACCAGCTTGGCGTTGCAGGACTTCATAGCCTTTCTCAGTGCGGGCTGGAAGAATACTTGCAGGAAGTAGGGCCATCCTACTACCACTATATCCGGTTTTTCTTCCGCAATGATTTCGGGAAGGGCGGGGAAAGCGCTTTTTCCGTAGAACATCTTCTTCTCCGGTGTAGTCAGATGCTTGTAGATTCCTCCCTCTACCATTTTCACCCCTTTGCCGATGGTCGTATTCCCTTTCTTTGGACTGACAACGGTTATTTCTACTCCTTTTGCCTGTAGCCTGTTGAGCATGGCATTCAGGTAGTGGGGGATTCCTCCGAATGTAAAAAGTACTTTCATTGTATATGCTTGCTGATTTGATTAAAACATATGATTAGTTTCTCCACTTCGTGTTCGTGGGCGTACCGGGCGAAAGCCTGAGTGTCCATCCTTGTTTCGGTACACAGCGAGCGGATAGCTGCGCTGCATTCTCCGGCGTTGTCTTCTCCGGTGGTTTGGCCTGTTCCGTACTGTTCTACCCTCCGGCCCATGCAGAGGCCGCGGCTGACTATGACCGGTTTGCGGAAGGCGGCAGCTTTGGTCAGGAGGTTGCTGCTGCCGGTGAACTGCTTGTATGCGGCAAAAATAAGGTCGCTCTCCGCTATCAGGGCATTGAAACAGCTTTCATCGGGAATCTTCTCCAATGAGAACAGACAGTTATTCCTTGACTCCCCGAACGCCCGCAGGTCGTTTTCCTGTTGTGCGGTGAGAGATGATTTCCCCGCAATGAGGAAGAAATATTCATCCTTTGGCAATAAAGGGATACTCTCTAACAGTAACTTTATCCCCTTGCGGAAATTGATGGAACCGAGCAGGGATATCACCTTCCTTCCTCTGGCTTTCTCCTTCAGTTTGCGCAGCAACGGGTAGTTTGTGGCGGGAGCCGAAAGATCGGCAAAGTCGGGAAACAGCAGAATGTGGCGCTGAAATGTTTCCAGGTCTTTCGCTGAATATTCGTTCAGTATGCCTACTCCTACGCAGTTCTTGCTTCGCAGGAAAGGGCGTGTATCGGGCATCCCTCGGTGGTAAGGCGGCAGGGCGGACTGAACCAGCAGGCCGCTCCACTGATAGGGCAGCAAAAGATTGAACAGCCATAAGGGAGCCAATGTAGGCAGCATATCGTCGAGGCAGGCGAAGAAGACCAGATCAGGTTTCAGCCGTTGAAGACTCCGGCGCAGCCTGTACAGATTTCGCAGCCGAATCACTGCATTGCGCAGTACAACCAGCTTTTTCTGCAACGGTTTTCCGGCAGGGAGCGGCAGCAGCGGAAGCGCTGAGACAGGCTGAAAGGCAACGGTCTCCTGTACACCTTTCCCGTCGGGAGCGATGAGCGACGTTTCGTGCCCCATGCCCGCCCATGTCTGAGCAAACTGTTTATAATACGTTTCCCGATGGCCTGATACTGAACAATCTATGACTGTAACTTTCATGATTCCGATGCTTTTGGGGGCTTGGACATTTCTAATGCTTCTGAATAAACTTGCCGTAACTTCTGCCCCGCCAACTGAAAGTCGAAACGGCTGACGATGGACTGGCGGATTTTCTCTTTGTCGAACGACTCGTAGGTGTCGTACAATGTTTTCATCTTAGCGGCGAGCGCATCCACATTTCCCGGTCGGATGAGGAAGCCGCTTTCGGGAGTGATGATGTCCTCCGGTCCTCCGCATACGGTGCCGATGGCGGGCAAGCCTGTTGCCATTGCTTCGATGAATACGATGCCGAATGTCTCCGCAAAGGAGGCCAGTACAAAAGCATCGCAAGTAGCCAGCAACCCGGACAATTCTTCCCGTGACAGGCGGCCGGTCAGTTTTACCTGCTCTTCCAGGTGGAGAGACTGAATCTGCTCTTTGAGTGACTGCATTTCTTCCCCGTCTCCGGCAATGAGTAAAGAGACGTGCGGCATATCCTTGAATGCCCAGTGAAAAGCAGTCAGCAAATCCCAGAATCCTTTGCGCTTATTCAGGTTTCCGATGCTGATGAAAGTGAAATGTTTCTCTTTCTCCGTCCGGTGAGGGCTGAATGCAAAGGTGTTCGTATCTACAAAGTTCGGTATGACGGTCACTTTATCCGGGTCACTGACGTATGCGCACAGGCTCCGTTTCAGTTTCGTGCCGACACAGATGATCTTGCGTGCCTCGCTGTATGCCTTCTTTAGTATCACTGCCTGCGACGGTGTCGTCTGATTGCCGTTGATGGAAGAGGCGTGCTCTGTGATGACATAGGGAATCTTATACCATTTATAAACCAGTCGTGCGGCATACCCTGCCCATGTGCCGAAGTGCGCATGAATCAGGTCGGGGCGACCGTAAGTGCGGATATACTTCCGTACTAACAAGACGGTCAGCAGAGACCAGATGATTCCTCCCGCGCGGGTGCTTAGTTTCGGGTTCCATGCGTGCATGCGCATGGTGACGAAACTGCCGTTATCTTCTGCCGATATCTGAAAATGACTCTCTTTGCGGAACCGTTTCCATGTGAAGTTCTTCAGAGGCCTTTGCTCCGTGAAGGCAAGTCCTGTCCGGCAGCCTGATTTAGCCAGTTGCATAGCCTGCTCGAAGAACATATATCCCCGGTGCGGGGAGGAGTCCTTCTCAGGATAGTACATTGGAAGTATCAGTATATGCATTTGTCTTTTATTTTTAGAAGAAGAATGGTGATGAAATCGCGGATACGTTTCCCGAAAGTAACGGTCGGCACACCGGTGTAGGCGGAGGCTTTCTTGCGGAAGGCCTCTTCGTCATCGAAAGTGGGGTGGTTCACAAAGTGTTTGTACAGCAGATACAATCCTCTTTTTTTCTCGTAAGGAAGATGCCATACCGCTAGTTGCTCGTCTCCTTTTTCTACCGTATTGTATTTGGGGTAGGTCCAGAGGCGTTTGACGTATTGATTGGCGATATTGTTGTGGATGTTGAGCCTCGTAGCCACTACGCTCAGGAAGTGGGCTTCTTCGTTCAGTTTGGGCTGATTGGCGGCAAAACGTTCCAGATTATAATTCCATAAAGCAGGATACGCTTCGTTGATTCGTGCTACTACATCACCACGCAGCGAGATAAATTCTCCCCCGTAATAATGGACAAGCTCTGTTCTTGTGACTCCGTTTTTCGTATCTTGCTGCTCTGCTTCTTCCTTTTCCGCTTCTGTTTTCTTCGTTGCCTCCTTCTCTTTTTCTCTCTTCTCTTTTTCTACGTAACAGTCATTATAGATATCTGTCATCTCCTTTAGTGTGATTCCGTTCACGCTGAGGTCCGGTCGGTCGGATGCATCGTACAGGGCGGAGCCGTATTTCCGTGTGTCGCTGAACAGTTGCTCCAACGGACGCATACAGAGACAGTCCGCATCGCAGATGAGCAACGTATCGTCCGCCTGCATCCTTTTCTCCATATAGCGCAGGATATCATACAGGTAGAATTGATTTCTCCATGCCCCGTACCATCCTTTGGGAGGGATGCAGAGATAAGGCAGGGTAACAGTCTCAATCCGTAACTCCTTGAATAACCGTTCCAGATAATCGGGAAACTGATCCAGATTGCTGAAGAAAAGCAACTTGTCATCCGGATGATAATGTCTGAAAGTGGTAAAGAACGGCACTTGTATCTGCATATAGATGGAATGGACGAGGGCGGAATCTCCCCGTTTGCCTGCCTGCGGATAGAAACTGGCATCTTCTTTGGATTCCTTGTAGAACCAAGTCGCTATGTAATTGGTAGGTGTCGTCATGATATCTTTTTCTTTTTAATGAACTGAATACATTCCTTGAAAATGACTGATTGCATTTTCCACAAAACAAGTGCATATAGAGAAGCCACGAAAAACACTTTGATGGCAAGTGATAAATACAGATTAGTGATGCCCGACGTTATGTAATGGGCTGCGATTGTCAGCGAAGCTGCCAGCAGAAAATAAGGAGCGATATCTTTCAGTATGCTGAACAGCGTCAGCGGAATCTCCCTCCGGGCAAAGCAGTACCAGACAAACAGCCACCCGATATTGATAGCGACAAACAGATAAATCATGGTGGTGATGCCGTATGGATAACTGATACAGGCAGTGATCAGCTGCAACACGCTCAGTGCGATACTGTTGAACATAAAGATGGAAGACCGCCCGCGGCTGACCAGCAATAAGGAGAACAGATTATTGATCGGGATAAAGGCTCCCCATATACAAAGTAATTGCATGATCCGTGCGGAAGCAAGCCACTTGTCCGTGATGGCAATCAGAATGAACTCTCTGGAAATGAGGCTGAGCCCGAACATGGCAGGGAAAGAAATAAAAGCCGTGAAACGCAGCATTTTATGAAATACGGCCGCCTGACGTTGCGGGTCATTAGCCACACTTGCCAGTACGGGCTGGGTGACTCCGTTGATCATTCCGGTGATGAGGGCGTGTCCCTTATTGTTCCAGTTGTTGGCCTGGCTGAAGTCTCCGACTTCCTGTTTAGTGTAGAATTTACCCAGCAGGACGGAGAACAGGTTTTGGTTGATGATAATAAAGACTTGTGTAATCAGCATTTTACTGCTGAATCCGAACATCTCCCTGATGGGAGAAAAATCAATGCGGAAGCTGGGCTTCCAGTGGGCAAAGTACCAGTTGAGTGCCGTGCCTATGACGACAAAGGTCATTGTCTGTATAGCCAGACCCCAATAGGCAAATCCGTTTGCGGCAAGAATAATCCCCACAATACCGGATAGAAACAGGCTTGAAAGAGAAATGATGGTATTCTCCTTCACTTTGAGATTACGGAAAAGAAGAGCTCGTGGAGCTATCCCGAAACTGGCTATAAAGAAACTGAGGAAAGAGAAACGGGCAAGCGACGTTAACTCCGGAGTATCATAAAATTTAGCAATCAGCGGAGCTGAAGAATAGAGCAAAATATAAAGAACAGCACTAAAAGAGATACTGAACCAGAATACAGCGTTATAGTCTTTATCGCTGACTTTCTCGCGATTGGCGAGTGCTGCGACAAATCCGCTTTCCTGCAGGGCGGAAGCAATGGCCGGAAAGATAGCCAGCATACCGATCATACCGTAATCGGCAGGGTCCAGTAATCTTCCCAACACTACTCCGAAAAGAAGTCCTAACAGCTGTTGCACACTGCTGCTGAGCCCTCCCCAAAATAGCCCTTTTGCTGTTTTTTGTTTCAGTGACTGTTCTTCACTCATATTATTATACCATATTTCACTTTCTGAATCCTATTGGATTACGTGGCTTATCCGCTATTGCTTTTTGCGCTTGCAGTTCGGCCAGTGTTTGATTGATCAACTCCAATTGTGTGCGGGTATCCTCATTAATATCATTATAATCGGTGAAGGCCTCTTCGATATAATTTTTCAGTTCTTCCATCTGATTTTCTAACTGGCCGACTCTATCTACAGGAAATTTGGCAATTAGTTGCCGTATGGCAACAAATGCACGTACAATCAGAACACTGGTCTGTATGGCAATATCACTTCGGAGTATACTGGAGAGCATTACAACACCGTGTTCGGTAAATGCTAGTGGAAGAGCAGATTTCGGACGTTTGGCACGGGATGTCATCACAAATTGTGATGACATATCTTCCCATTCCTCATTTGTTAGTTGAAACATAAAGTCTTCGGGAAAGCGGCTCTGATTCCGCTTTACCGATTGATTTAAGATACGTGTCTCAACTTGGTACATTTCGGCCAAATCAAAATCCAGCATTACTTTCTGCCCTCGGACTTCATATATCTTACTCTGTATTAATGTGAGTGTAATATCCATTAGCTTATCACTTATTTTACTTCGCTGCCCGGCTTCACCTCTTTCTGAGGCATGATAACTGCCAGACTACCGTCGTTGTTTTCGGCACTCAGAATCATGCCTTCGCTGACGATACCTTTCAGCTTGCGCGGTGCGAGATTGGCGATAAAGCAAACCTGCTTGCCTACCAGTTCTTCCGGCTGGTAGTGCTTTGCGATGCCCGATACGATGGTACGTGTTTCCAGTCCGTCGTCAATCTTGAATTGCAGCAGCTTGTCGGCTTTCGGCACTTTCTGACATTCAAGGATGGTACCTACGCGGATGTCGAGTTTCGTGAAATCATCAAATTCGATGTTCGGACGAATCGGGTTTGCCTTATAGTTGGCTTCTTCGTTGGCCTTCTTCGTGTCGAGCAACTTCTGTACCTGTGCCTCGATTACGCTGTCTTCTATTTTTTCGAACAGCAGTTCCGGCTTGTTCAGCTGATGTCCTACCGGGAGCAGATCGTTCCTTCCCAGTTCCGACCATTCGAAGCTTTCCATGTTCAGCATCTTGCGAAGTTTCTCCGAGCTGAAAGGCAGGAACGGTTCGAAAGCGATGGCAAGGTTGGCAACCAGTTGCAGAGAGATGTTCAGGATGGTGCCTACACGTTCCATGTCGGTCTTTGCCAGTTTCCAGGGTTCGGTGTCGGCAAGGTATTTGTTGCCGATGCGTGCCAGGTTCATCGCCTCTTTCTGCGCGTCGCGGAATTTGAATACGTCGAGCAGCTTTTCTACTTCTGCCTTTACGTCGGCAAATTCTTTCAGGGTTTCTTTGTCGTAATCCGTCAGTTCTGCGCAGGCGGGTACTTTGCTGTCGAAGTATTTCTGAGTCAGCACCATTGCACGGTTCACGAAGTTGCCGTATACGGCTACCAGCTCATTGTTGTTGCGTGCCTGGAAGTCTTTCCATGTAAAGTCGTTGTCCTTCGTTTCCGGAGCATTGGCGGTCAGTACGTAGCGGAGTACGTCCTGCTTACCAGGGAAGTCTTCCAGATATTCGTGCAGCCATACCGCCCAGTTGCGGGAAGTCGAAATCTTGTCTCCTTCCAGATTCAGGAATTCGTTGCTCGGCACGTTGTCCGGCAGGATATAGCTTCCTTCCGCTTTCAGCATGGCGGGGAATACGATGCAGTGGAATACGATATTGTCCTTTCCGATGAAGTGGAGCAGGCGTGTTTCGGGGTCTTTCCACCATGTCTCCCAACTGTCGGGAAGCAGTTCCTTGGTATTGGAAATGTATCCGATAGGAGCATCGAACCACACGTACAGCACCTTTCCTTCCGCACCTTCTACGGGCACAGGGATACCCCAGTCGAGGTCACGACTGACGGCACGCGGCTGCAATCCCATGTCGAGCCAGCTCTTGCACTGTCCGTATACGTTGGGGCGCCATTCCTTGTGGTCTTCCAGAATCCATTGGCGCAACCATCCTTCGTGTTTGTCGAGGGGCAGATACCAGTGCTTGGTCTCCTTCATCACAGGTTTGCTGCCGCTGATGGCGCTCTTCGGGTTGATCAGATCGGTGGGCGACAGGGAGGTTCCGCATTTCTCGCATTGGTCGCCATAGGCACCTTCCGAATGGCAGTGAGGACACTCACCGGTGATGTAACGGTCGGCGAGGAATGTTTTCGCTTCTTCGTCGTAGTATTGTTCGGATGTTTTTTCGATAAACTCTCCTTTGTTGTATAGCGTCTTAAAGAAATCCGAAGCCAGCTCATGATGCGTCTTCGAAGTGGTGCGGCTGTATACATCGAACGAAACGCCGAATTCTTCGAACGATTTCTTGATCAGATAGTGGTAACGGTCTACTACATCCTGCGGAGTGACTCCTTCTTTCTTTGCACGAATCGTGATAGGTACTCCGTGTTCGTCCGAACCTCCGATAAACAATACATCTTCTTTCTTCAGTCGCAGATAGCGCACATAGATATCTGCCGGTACATATACGCCGGCCAGGTGACCGATGTGTACAGGTCCGTTCGCATACGGCAGTGCCGATGTGACGGTGGTTCTCTTGAATTTCTTTTCCATTGATATAGAGTGATTTTATGATTTTACTGCTTGCAATGTGCAAAGATACGGTTTGCAACGTGCAAAGATAATGCTTTCCACAGATTTCAGGAAGAAATGTGACAGGAAATCTGTGGAAAAGGCTTGTTTAGCCTGTGCCGTTTTTACATCATCATATTCTTTCTGATGGAGAACTTCACTATTGCCATATCCTGAATGGTGTCTACAGGCAAGTCCATCGGCTCGTGGTGCGGATTGTAGCTGACGAGTTTGACGTACCCTTCCTTCTCCGAGCGGTTGACGTATTTCACCGTCAGATACTGGTCTCCGTCGAGGTGGAACGCCACGATGTACATTTCTCCGTAAATGACGTTGCTGAAGTTGTTGATCCCCTTGAACCCTACGATATCTCCCGATTTGAGAATGGGATACATACTGTCTCCGTTGACAAAGATGGCTCCGTCACACGCGGGTATGCTCGGAATCAGTATTTTGCCCAGCGCATATTGGCGTTTGTCGGAAAGCAGGGTCCTTAAATTGGCGGCGGCTGTGATGTCATAGAGCGTCACACTTCGGTCGTCTATGGCTTCTGTGGTTTTTGAATTGTGAATAGTCTCTACTTCTCCCCGTATCTTTCCGTTGTCAAAAGACTTTGGGTCGTGCAGCGGACTTCCCTTTCCGGTCAGCAGCCAGTTGTAGTCCACATGACGCAGCTTATTCAGCAGTAAAGGAAAGTCTATGCTGTTTCGCGCGCACCAGTTGGAAAGTGTCGCTCTGGCTACTCCTAAATAGGATGCAAGTTCACTATCCCGTTTCAGATTCAACGCTATTTTCGCCCGCTTTACGATTTCCGGTACATTCAGCAGTGTATCCGCTTGTTTCTCATTCATGTTTTTGCTTACTTTTTTATATGTTAATATTTATTCTTGCCTTATCGCCTCATATACAGTCTTTTGTAAAATAATTCAGCGTTAATATCTAAAATTATTTGTTTTATATATGCGACTTACTATACCTTTGTGGTATTCGAAATGAATATTTGATTTCAAAATTAGAAATAAAAATTAGATAAACCATGAGAAAACAAGAAAAAGATGCGAAATACTTTCAAAAACCGCATTCTCCCCCTCCGAAAAGAGAGCTGTCAGCTGTTAATAGTTGATTTGTCAGGAGTTAACAGTTGTCATATTGGGTATTAACAGCTGACGTGATGGCTGTTAACATCTGACGGGCAAGTTGCCAATAATCATTGTGTAGGATGTGAACCTCCTGTGTGCAGGCTGCCTTACCTTTTATCTGAAAACATATCAAGTATATCAAAAAGAATAACCGGAATGGAAACATTACAAAAACAAACACTTTACGTTTGCGGCTGTTGCAAACACACGCTTCCTTCAGAAGCCTTTTACGTAGATAAGAAAACCGGACTTCCAAACAACTACTGCAAGGAATGCCGCAAATCCGCCAGCCGGAAATACAGGAAGACCGAGAAGCGCACGCTGGCACGTGATGACCGTGAACCTTATCCCGTTATCACCTCTACGAAAGACCCCGATCTTCGTCAGAAACTGATTCTGTCCGCCCTGCAGACTGTAAGGGCAAGTATCAAGCGGAAAAAGCAGAAACTTTGTGAAGTGGAAGCGGAACTGAATGATTAACAAAATGAAAAAAACTGACTGATAAACTATTTATAAAAACAATACAACTATGGGAAGAATCAAACAGGGACTGGACTACTTTCCCCTGAGCACCGACTTCATGCACGACCGTATCGTTCGTCGTGTCATGAAGCGTGAGGGCGATTCCGCTTTCACCGTTTTAATCTATATTATGTCTTATCTTTATTCGGGCGAGGGCTACTATGTCCGTGCCGACACTGATTTCTGTGACGAACTTTCCGATCAGCTTTTCAGTACGGACAACGATACCGTCCGCCGTGTCATCCGCCTGTTTCTTGAGTACGGGCTTTTTGACTCTGCGCTTTATGAGCGTTACAGTATTCTGACTTCTGAGGATGTCCAGCGGCAGTATCTCTTTATCACCAAGCGTCGCAGCCGGCACCATATCTGTCCGGATTATTGTCTGCTGCCGGAAGGAGAGAAGGCGGAATCTACGGAACCGGTGAAATCCGCAGAAGAAATGCCGGAGAAGAAAACAACGGATGGGCGGCCGGATACTGTTGCCGCAACAGGGGAAAATGTTGCAGTATCCCCGGATATTGCAACAGCATCCCGGGATACTGCAACAAAAACAGCTCTCATAAAAAGAAAAGAAAAGGAAAAGAAAGAAAACATCCTCCCTAACCCTCCTTTCGCAAAAGGAGGGGATGAAGAAGAAGGGAGTGAAGGAGAGAAAGTAGCTGAAGGAGCCGGAGGCGGGATGAGAGAGGAATGCGATCAACGGTCTGCCAAGAAGAAACGGAATCTGACGCAGGAAGATGTCGACCGGATGCAGGTTCCCCCGGACGGATGTCCCCGCAATTTTTCCGGTCTGCTGGAGAACCTCCGACTCTTTCGTGTTCCTCCTGCTGAACAGTATGCTATAGTGCTGAAAAGTAATTACGGTGAAATCGGTGGTGATATATGGAAAGGCTTTAGCGTCATTCGTGGAAGCGGTGGGAAGATTAAACTGCCGGGACATTATTTGCTGAGTGTGCTGAATAAATAATATAAATTTGATAAATATATGTATATCAATATGTTATATGCTTATTTCTTATATTAACTAACTTATTAACGCACATTTCCGAAATCGCTTGTATAGCTGAGAATAAGCCCTTATATTTGCAGTGTCAATAAGCTTAACGACAGAAACTAACAAAAAGATTAATAACTAAAAACTATTACAATTATGCCAGTATTATATAAACCTTTCCAGTCTAATCTGGAAGATAAGAAAAGTGGGAAGAAACTGTTTTATCCCCATGTAGTTCGTACAGGAAATATCAATTCCGCACAGCTTTCCAAAGAGATTGCCGCATATTCTTCCCTTTCTCCGGGTGATGTAAAAAATACGCTTGACAATCTGGTGACGGTGATGGCGCAGCATCTTCAGTCGTCCGAAAGCGTCAGTGTGGATGGCTTGGGAACGTTCCGCATGGTGATGAGTGCCCGTGGCCGGGGTGTTGAGACCGCCGATGAGGTGAGTGCTGCACAGGCTACGCTTACCGTCCGCTTCCAGCCTACCACGACGAAGAATTTGGACCGTACCACCGCTACCCGTTCTATGGTGACGGGTGCCAAGTGTGCCCGCTATGACAAGCTGGTCTCCGCACCTGGTGACGGCGGATCGGTTGATGATCCGAATAACAAGCCTGGTGGTGGCAGCGATGGCGGAGATGATGGAGAAGCACCGGACCCGACAGTATAATTTGTTTCTTGCTTCGCGGGAAGAAATATAAGACTAACGACTGAACTGTAACTGTAAAACAGAAAAATAAAGAAACAAGAAACAAACTAGAGCTAACTAAGGATAACCAGCAAAAGACTAACTAATGATAATTGGTTAAAGACTAGGACTTTAATAAGACAATCAACTAAACAGAGAATTATCAATTAACATGAGAACTATCAATTTGATCGTGGTGCATTGTTCCGCCACGCAGGGGAATCGTACGCTTTCTCCGGAGGAAAATACGGTAGGAACACAGAGTAAACTAAACTATTTAAAGAACGAGAAAGGAGGTAAATGATGGCAATGAAGAAATCAGTATGGGATATGATCCTGAAGGTGGTTATCGCAGTGGCGTCGGCTGTAGCAGGCGTTTTGGGGGCTAATGCGATGAGTTTGTAAGACAGCTACTATCCGTTTGCCGGTATCGATTAGCGATCCGGCAAACGGAAAAACTAAACTATGCATATTTATATTAAACACAAATGATTATGAAAGAAAAACTATATACATTATTATTTTTTTTATTGGTGACTATATCCGGAAAGGCACAGGATTTCAATCCTGGTCCGGAAGCCCAGAACCTAACCGAAAGAAAGAACGTAACGGTGGACTATGCAACGGGATTGTTCCACTACACCGTACCTCTGTATCAATTAAAGTCAGGTGATTATGAATTACCTATTTCATTGGATTATATTGCAAAGGGAGTGAAGGTGAGTGATCCTGAAGGTTTAATAGGTCAAAATTGGGCACTTAATATTGGGGGTGTTGTTACTAGAACAATGCGTGGTGGATTTGTTGACGAGACACCTGGGCTTGGTTATTTATGGACAGAAAATGCTGTTACTCCATTGGAGCAGGATGCGAGGAGTGTGGGGCTTCGTAGACGGGACGGAGAGAGTGATATTTTTACTGCCGTATTCAATGGGAAGAAGGTGGATTTTATCATTCGCATGAATGAAAACAAACAGATATATGCTTTGCCGTTGGGACAGACTGATGTTCGTATTGAGTGCGAAGGGACTTCCACAGAGATCACAGGCTGGGCTATTACGGATAATAATGGTGACTGTTATATCTATCGGCAAAGAGAAATATGTAAGGATGTCGAGTATGTGGATGTTTCTACTTCCAATGCTATTTCAGATTCCGGTTATACCTCAGCGTGGCATCTTACCTGTATTCTTCCATACAATGGGGCAGCGATTGGTTTCCACTATAATGGCGATGCAATGTTGTCTACTAATAATCCAGTATCAGATAACATAAATACTATGAGAATATATGATTCATACAAGATGACCTATCACTATGATAGACCTATGAAAGAACAGCCATTTGATTTTGATCAGTATCGATCGGATTTTAACTCTGCAATTGAATCAGCGCGGCATTATTTAGATATGTGTTCTTTAGGAATGCATTTTAAAGTAACAAGTTCGTTAATATCGAATTATGTGCAAATCAGTCAAATAAATACCCAGCCACTTTTGAGTAAATACATAAAGACAAATAATCGAATTGTCGGTGTGTTGTCGAATATCTCGAAAATGGCTAGTGTATCCACAGAATTGGAAGAAAATCTTCGAGGTTTGGCTAAATATTGTAGAAGTATAAATAATTTTAACGCTGATATGGCCGGTATGTATTTGGATGCAGCGGCAGACTATATAAATGCCTGTTTGTCTGAAGTTAGAACTATAAAAACGAAAGAAATATCGGGTGGAAGCAGCTATAAGGTTCTTTCTCCTTTGCCTAGCATGATTGTTTTTCCTGAATATATTGTGAAATTTACCTATTTATCTTCTTCTTGCTTATCTGCTGCTAGTTTGTACAACCGAGATATGGAGCTACTTTCGTCTGTTTCGTTTATAGGGAGATTAAATGAAGTGGCTTTCTTCGATAAAAACGGTATAAAGACATCCAATATGAAGTTCAGTTATTATGAGAAGTCTGATTTTCCGACCTGGAAGGAGGCGGGGAAAGACCTTTGGGGATATCCTCTTGCGAAAAGTGAAGAGGGGGAATACGACGAGTGTGGTATGTATGCTGTTTTAAAGTCTCTGAAAGATGTTGTATTATCTGATGGTGGAAAGATAGAGATTGGATATGAGAATAACAATGCGAGAAATATTATGGTTGGAGGAATTCGTTTGAAGTCATTGGTTTTTAGTGATAAGTTGAATGAACGAAGCGATACTATTTCTTATGGTTATCCTCAAACAGGCGTGAGTGTGTATAAGTCTTTTTCTAATGTCGTCAGAGTTTCTTATCCAGAATGTATGGATAAGATTGAGTATGGCAGAATACACTTGGAAGGACATCCGATAGTGAACGTGGGTAATAATGGCTTCTACTATCCATGTGTGACAGAGACTGTTTCAGGCAAGGGTACTACTGTCTATCGTTATCGGGTGACTTCTCCTTCGTCGACAACTGAACTTGACTATCCATATTGGCAGAATGGTTTATTGACTGAAAAATCGATGTATGACACTAATGGAAAAATGCTCAAGAAGATTCAATACATTTATGAAATAGATACTAGTGGTGAAAATAAGCTTCCCCAAATGCAGCCGTCTAATTTTTATTTAGATGGAGAAGCTTTAGAACGTTTTTATAATGCTCAAAGAACTCCATACCTCACAGGAGAAGAATTTTATCAGTGGAACATCAAGCCGCGTTTATCTCCCACGAACACTGACAAGTTCTATAATTTGCACTATGGTTGGAAAACAACTTTAAAAGAAGAAGTGGAGTATAGGGGTGACGAAGTTATTCTGTATTGTAGGACAAGATATTGTTATGATAATCCGCTTTCTGTATATCCGAATCGCATTATTCGTACCGGTGCGGATGGGGTTGAACGTACTAAGGTTCTGAAACGGGTAATGGATATGGCGGATAGTGCGGATCCTGTTTTTATCAAGATGAGAGAGGTCAATTTACTTTCGCCTGTTGTGAAATTGCTTACTCTTATTGATGGTAAATTGATAGATGAGACTGTGTATTGTTATCAAGATGACAAAGGGGCAAAGGTCGGTTCCATAGCTCCGGTTGAGGTGCTGATTTATATTCCAGATACACCAGAAACTTATATTTTGAATGCCGTTGATGCACAGCTATTTACTTATGGAGAAAGTAACTATATTACTGACTCTTCTTATCAATATACTAGTCAGAAGGTTTCAAGGAAGTGGGTAGAAACCAATGGAAGAACAGAACGGAAAGGCCGTACTTATGATAATTATGGGAAATTATTATTAGAATGTGATGCAATAGGAGCTACGGCGAGTGATAAATACAAAAGTATGATAGAAAGTCAATCTATGGAGAAAATAAAAAGTGCGTTAAGAGCATTGAAGTCGCGTCAAGCAAATTTGCCATTGCTAATAGAAGAACTTAAAGAAGCGATGGATGACGACCAGTCTCTTCAATTTCTAAATTCGTGGAACAAATGTTTGATCGCCAAATTTGTAGAGGAAATATTGAGAGGTGATCCGGATTTAAATCAGGCGAAATTTTACTATGAATGTATTGTATGTGATGATTATGAAGTGTTGAATTGGTTTAAACAAGAATGTGAACGGATTCTAGTTTTTTTTCCGAAGTGCACTCCCTTGAAACAATATTTAAGTATAGTAGAAACGTTAATTCACTTTAATGAACAGGAGCTGTTTGATTATTTGTATTTACAGCAATACGAAATAGAGAAACCATCATACAGGTTTGACTATTCTTTGAAATTAATTCCGGATTCAGATACCCGGAACCTACGATTGTATATACTGGACGGAAATGCAACTGCTTCAGGAAGCATCACCCATGCAGGAAGTGAGGTTCCATATACCGTTGAGAGCGTTTCTTCTTCTAAATTGAAAATATATGATATTGACCTAAGTAAATACACAGACATAACCTCTGTAACTGCCAATACTCAAGGTTCTTATATGGCATTGGTCCCTGAAGGAGCAAATTTTAAGGCCACTTCTTATAATCCTGACGGTACGGTGTATGCCCGATTTGACCAGAGCGGAAATGTAGAGTATTACACTTACGATGCTGCCGGACGAGTTATCAAAGTGGAAGACCAATATGGTAATATTTTAAAAACGTATGAGTACAACAAGCTTAATAACTAATAAAACAAGATGCAGAATATGAAAACAATAGAGATGAAACGAACTTTGTCAATACTCTGTCTGCTGTCGTTTTCCCTTTTCATGAACGGGCAGCAAGCGACAGGTTATACGAAAACACGTAATTATACGGCAGAGCGAACTTATATGGATGCGAGTAGCCAAACGGGTAGCGGTGCTGCACGAATTGTCAATGATATTGTCTATACCGACGGTTTTGGCCGTAAAGAACAGGAAATACAGATAGGCGGCAGTCCTGGAGGTAATGCGGATCTGGTACTTTCTTATACCTACAATATGATGGGTCAAGTAGAGAAGGAATACCTTCCGTATGCAAAGACCGGCAACAACGGTGCCTTTGATAAGTTTTCCCCGGAGCGTTGGAGTGTCTACGGTACGGGAGAACAGGCATATGCTTATAATCTGACTCAATATGAGGATAGTCCACTGATGCGTGTTTCCCGGAAGATGGGACCGGGCAAGGCGTGGCATGCCAGTGATAAGAGTGTCCGTGTGACTTACGGAATGAACAGTACAAATGAGGTAAAGTGCTATAAAGTTTCTTCCAGCGGCTCATTGATCGCTTCAGGATTCTATGGAGCGGGGAAACTGGAAGTCATTATTGAAACAGACGAAGATGGGCATCGGAGTAAAACCTATACCGACTCCAATGAACGGACTCTTCTGACTGTATCTGTCAACGGTGAAGATAGCTTGGCAACCTACTATGTGTACGATGACCGCAATTGTCTCCGTTATGTACTGCCTCCAGAAGCCAGCCATCAGCTGGCGGAGACCGACACGACGGATATCTCCGTGCTGCATAGCTTAGCATACAGCTATGAATATGATAAACTGAACCGGATGATTTCCAAACGTCTCCCGGGTTGCGCTCCCATTTATATGGTTTATGACCGTCGTGACCGTCTGGTTTTGAGCCAAGACGGCAAACTCCGGACTGCTGATGCAAAAAAATGGAGTTATTTTCTCTATAACTCTCATGATCGTGTAATAGAAAGCGGTGAAATGCTTTTATCGGCAGAGCAAACGTGCGGCGAACTGCAATTGTCCGCTTGGGAAAGCGAGCATTATCTTCCTTCGGGAACTCGCACTCCATTGCAATATACGGTATATGACAATTACAAACCAACGGAGAATGTGACTGCCCATCCGTTTGTAGCAGCCGTTGGCTATGATACGTCGTATACCCTGTATCCTTCGGGGTTGACCACAAGTACGAAAACACGTTTGCTTGGCACAGATGACTGGCTGACAGAGACAATCTACTACGATGATCGTAGCCGTGTCATTCAAACGCTCTGTCATTATCCTGAAAAGGGACTGCGATATAGTCATACAGCTTATGATTTCACGGGTAATGTCTTGAGAAAGTAGGATAACATTGGTACGGATATCCTTGAAACCGTTTATACGTACGATGATCGTGCAAGGTTACTAACGAAAGCCAATACTTGGAACGGGCGTTTTACCGATAAAATCACTTATGTATACGATACATTGGGGCGTCTGACTGGCAGGAATTATGGTGATAAGGTGTCTGAGAGTTTATCCTATAATATCCGTGGCTGGCTGACTGGAATCGAAAGTCAGCACTTTTCTCAAACGTTACACTATGTTGATGGAGTAGGTGTCCCCTGTTATAATGGCAATATCAGTAGTATGACCTGGCATTCGGGAAGTGAGGCCGGATTACGTGGCTATAAGTTTACATATGACGGCTTTTCCCGCTTGAAAGATGCTGTTTATGGTGAAGGAGAACTATTGAGCAATAATACGAACCACTTCACTGAACAGGTAACGGGCTATGACAAGAACGGAAACATCCTCGGTTTACTCCGCTACGGGCAAACCAATACAATGAGCTATGGCTTGATTGATAATTTAAACTTGGTTTACAACGGTAACCAATTGGAGTCTGTCAACGACAATGCTACGGGCCATGTATTCGGTAACGGTATGGAATTCAAGGATGGCGCAAGTAAAGAGATAGAATATGAATACGATGCAAATGGTAATTTGACGAAAGATTTGAATAAAAAGATAGCTGACATTCAATACAATTGTTTAAATTTGCCGGAGAAGGTGCAGTTTGAAGGTGGTAACAGTATTTCTTACCTCTACGCGGCTGATGGAACAAAACTCCGTACTACGTATAAGACAGGAAATGCCACTATCATAACAGACTATTGTGGCAATGCGATCTATGAAAATGGTGTGTTGATAAAGGTGTTGACAGAAGATGGTTACATTACCGTTTCGAATAATCAATTTCATTACTTTATTCAGGATCATCAAGGTAATAATCGTGTGGTTGTCACTCAAAATGGTGTGGTGGAGGAAGTGAATGATTATTATCCATTCGGAGGGTTGCTTTCTTCATCATTGTCTAATAATGTTCAGCCTTATAAGTATAACGGCAAGGAACTGAACAGAGATAATGGTTTGGATTGGTATGATTATGGGGCGAGAATGTATGATGCTTCGTTGGGAAGATGGCATGCAGTAGATCCTTCAGGAGAAAAATATCCTGCTTTGGGGTTATATGCTTACTGTAAAAATAGTCCAATAATACGAATTGACCCTGATGGAAAAGATGATTATGTTGTAAATGCAAATGGAGCAGTTTACTTGATGCGTAAGACTGATAGGATAGTAGATGTTTTATATGCAAGTGGTATTAATTCCTCTCAAAAAGCGACGCAGCCTGATCCAAATTGGAAAAGTATTCGGGTGTTTGATAAATCTATGTTGCAGGGATTAACGGCGAGTAAAGGGGAAAAGGGGAGAGACTATTGGGATCGTAAGCTTTACACTACGACAAACTCGGTATATAATGCTGCTAATGTTTTTTTATTTGTTGCGGATAATACAAGTGTGGAATGGACTCTTAAGGGAGGTTATATGGATGGAAAGAGAACATTTATATTAGGTACAAATAATAATAGGAATAGAGTTTCAAGTATGTATGGATTAACTAAAGTGCAAGAGGCTTTATTTCCTACCTTTATACCAATAATAGATATCCATTCTCATCCTTATAATCCCTTTGCTTCACCTGAGGATATGGATAATGCTAGAATGCTGAGAGATATACGATATGGTATTTATTATAAAGATAATATTATTAATTATACTGATCAAAACAATAGCACATATTCTATTAAAGTTAATTCCATGAATGATTTAATGCGATATATATTTCAACAATTAAGATGATAATGAGAAAAAAAGTGATTATTTCTTTGATATATGTATCAATAGTATTGACTATTCCCCTGGCAGTTGCCTGTCAGGGGTCAAATGACGATAGTATAGATCCTATACTTTTGGAACATGTAAAATCAGTGATAGATTTCTATCCTGATTGTGGGAAGACTTTAAAAGTTTCTCAGTTTGATTCTAGAAAAACTTATGTATATAGTATGTGGCCTAAGCAAAGTGGCTTTTGGTTTGATACTGGTCAAAATGGGGATGAACTTAGGTTAATTTTGCCTACAAATGCTATGAGATATAAAGATAAATATATTCTTTTTTATCTGGAAGGTAAAAAGAGACTAAGTGAAAAGGAAATTAGTAGACTATTAGGCATATCGTCTCAGGATGATATGCCTGATTCTCGCGAAATTGATCAACGGATTTGGATATATGTAAAAGACAAGGAATCGGGTAAATCTGCTTTTGAGCAAATTGAATATGGAACTAAAATTTGGGAATATCCTAATTTACGATATTTTAATGGTGGAGATAAAGATTCCGCTGTAATTGATATTGCAATTTATGATATAAGTGTTCATGGAGAAAAAGGGAAGTCTGAAAAGTTTTCTTCGCCTGATAAGATTTCATTAAATATGTCTGTCTATAATAAATCGGATTCTAGTCTTTTGATAGGATTGAATCCTGATTTATATGGTAGCTTTATAATAAAAAACGGAGAATATTCAATGCCACTTATGGCAGATGTAGAAGTCAATAGGTATTTTGGTGAATTTCATGAATATTCTCCCGGTTTATATTCCATTGCTCCTCATGGAAGAATGAGTTTTTATCTTAGCACTGCACAACAACCTATTAAATTGAAAGATACGTCTCCACATGAATATGTTCACAAATTATATGATTTATTTTACGACTCCATTTGTTATGTGCCTGCACCTACTATTATTCAAATGCCTGATACTATTCAAGGGATTGTTTGGAATAAAGAATTTACAGCATATTTCCCTTTTGGTAGCTGGTATCATTTTTTTGTAAATGACAGTATATACGACATATATCCTAATGGTGAAGTAGCTGGATATGCGATGGATAAGCATCGCTATAAATGGTTTGAAGAATAGTGCGAAGCAACAACTGAAGAAGATTTTTAGTGAGGGTATATTAGATTTTGCAATATTCCTATAAATCTTTAATTTATATCATAAATGAAACCGATAATTAGGATTTTATTAATCGTACTATTATTAGTCCTATATAGTTGTAAAAGTATAGCTTTATATGATACTTCTACTGATTATGACTTTAAATTTGATTTATACAGTCAAGTAAAGATGTATTTTCGTGCGAATTTGAAGTACCCTACTGTGAATGAGCTTTGGGACTATTGTTGGAAAATAACGAATGAAGTTAATGATAACACATTTTTATCATTTGATGACTTTGATAAGGCGGCATATAAAAATGTCTCAGGTCGAGAAGAGCTTTTGCAGCATTTATCTTTATATAAAAAGGAAATTTCGTTCCAATTTAAGAAAGGAGCAATGTTTGTTCTTTGGAAGAATAAAAAATGGTTTAAAATTGAGTTTGATTTAGGTGAAATGATAGCTGATAATGGTTATAAGTTTGTTTACTTCTATGATATGCAAGGCAATTACAGTCTGGATTTTGACTATGAAGAAGATTTTCAAAAAATAAGAAAGGAAGTACGTGATAAATGCGTACCAGATACTACATTGTGGAGTGAATTTCACACGTGTCTCCTGAGATTTGATAGAATTAAAGGATATCAGCTATATTATCCCTCGAAAAATAAGATTAAGGAAAATATTTACCTTAAAGAACTAGGATGTGCTTTGGATAATTTTCTTTTAAACCGAAATCTGCAAATGATTCAATTTGTTACTAATTTGCCTCAATCGTATTTGTATAAGTAAAGTTTATGCAGTTTCTGTTTGCCCTGATATGGATTGGCTAAATAAAGTTAACCATATTAGGGCATTTCAGTTAATTCTACTAGTGCTGTCTTTCATTTTAATAACAACTATATTGAACCTTGATATTGTCTTCTTTTCTTTTAGAAAAAAACAGTAATTGATTGATATCAAGATAGAGCTATGGAAATAACAGGATTGTAGTGAATGAACATGAACTGACCAAAAAGTTAGCTTATGATAGCATAACCCAAATGTTTTCTTCTGTTTCTAAAAACTTCCACCCATAATTCTCCTCTTTTTCTTTCTTTTTTCTCGCAGGAAAGAATATATTTGTATCCTAGTTTAAACGAAAACCAGTGTATGATATGATAACAACCCAGTTGCTTCGTCCCGAGAGTATAGTTGTAGTAGGGGCTTCGAATAATGTACATAAGCCGGGTGGCGCTATATTGAAGAATCTGATAAACGGAGGTTATCAGGGAGAACTCCGGGCTGTGAACCCGAAGGAGACAGAAGTGCAGGGAGTTCCTGCCTTTGCAGATGTAAAAGAATTGCCTGATACCGATTTGGCTGTGTTGGCTGTTCCGGCTGTGATGTGTCCAGATATAGTAGAGACACTGGCAAGCGAGAAGCAGACGCGGGCATTTATCATACTCTCTGCCGGATTTGGTGAAGAGACACGCGAAGGAGCGTTGTTGGAAGAACGTATACTGGAAACTGTCAACAAATATGGTGCTTCACTGATTGGTCCGAACTGCATCGGACTGATGAATACATGGCATCATAGCGTCTTCAGCCAGCCTATTCCGAACTTGAACTCAAAAGGAGTCGATCTGATCTCCAGCTCCGGTGCTACGGCGGTCTTTATTCTTGAAAGTGCGGTGACAAAAGGATTGCAGTTCAATTCTGTCTGGTCGGTAGGAAATGCCAAGCAGATTGGTGTGGAAGATGTGCTGCAATTTATGGACGAGAATTTTGATCCAGAGAAAGATTCCCGTATCAAGTTACTCTATATTGAAAGTATTCACAACCCGGACAGATTGCTCTTCCATGCCTCTTCATTAATAAGGAAAGGTTGTAAGATTGCAGCGATAAAAGCAGGAAGTTCGGAAAGCGGAAGTCGGGCGGCTTCTTCACATACAGGAGCGATTGCCAGTTCCGATTCGGCTGTAGAGGCGCTGTTCCGTAAAGCCGGAATCGTGCGTTGCTTTTCCCGCGAAGAGCTGACTACCGTTGGTTGTATCTTCACCCTCCCCGAACTGAAAGGGAAGAACTTTGCTATCATTACTCATGCCGGAGGTCCGGGAGTAATGCTGACGGATGCTTTGAGCAAAGGCGGACTGAATGTCCCTAAGCTGGAAGGTGAACTGGCGGAAGAACTGAAAGCCCAACTCTTTCCCGGAGCTTCCGTAGGAAATCCGATTGACATCCTTGCCACCGGTACACCGGATCATTTGCGTATCTGCATCGACTATTGCGAAGAAAAATTAGACAATATAGATGCTATCCTGGCTATCTTCGGCACACCCGGACTGGTGACCATGTTTGAAATGTACGATGTCCTTCATGAAAAGATGCAGACCTGTCACAAGCCTATATTCCCTGTTCTTCCCTCCATCAATACAGCAGGAGCGGAAGTGGCGGCATTCCTTGCCAAAGGACACGTGAACTTTTCCGACGAAGTGACTTTGGGAACTGCACTGTCTCGCATTGTCAACGCCCCGAAACCGGCGGTGCCTGAGATTGAACTGTTCGGAGTCGATGTACCGAGAATCCGTCGTATCATTGATTCCATCCCGGAGAATGGATATATCGAACCTCATTATGTGCAGGCATTGCTGCACGCAGCCGGTATTTCATTGGTCGATGAATATGTTTCCAATAAAAAGGAGGAAGTCGTGGATTTTGCCCGTCGATGTGGATTCCCGGTAGTAGCCAAAGTAGTAGGTCCTGTGCATAAATCGGATGTCGGTGGTGTAGTACTGAACATTAAAGGGGAACAGCATCTGGCACTTGAATTTGACCGTATGATGCAGATTCCCGATGCAAAAGCGATCATGGTTCAACCTATGCTCAAAGGCACAGAACTTTTTATTGGTGCAAAATATGAAGAAAAGTTCGGGCACGTGGTACTCTGCGGTTTGGGCGGCATTTTTGTGGAAGTCCTGAAAGATGTATCTTCCGGCTTGGCACCCCTTTCTTATGAGGAGGCTTATTCAATGATTCGCTCCTTACGCGCCTATAAAATTATCCAGGGAACCCGTGGACAAAAGGGAGTAAACGAGGATAAATTTGCTGAAATTATCGTTCGTTTGTCTACCTTGCTCCGGTTTGCAACAGAAATCAAAGAAATGGACATAAACCCGCTCCTGGCCACTGAGAAGGCGGTTATAGCGGTGGATGCGCGTATCCGAATAGAAAAATAGGACTATTTTTCTATTCATTGGGACATATTTTCTATTATTCAGTTGTTATTTTGTCTACATTTGATTAGTTGAATAAAGGAGCCTTATAAAACTGAATATATGAAGAAAATTATTATAACGTTTGTTGCTTTGATAATTGGACTTATTTGCCGTGCACAAACGATAGATGAACATTATTATTTTAAAAGTCTTAGTAGCCAGAATGGATTGTCGCAAAACACAGTAAGTGCTATCTTGCAGGATTCGAAAGGCTTTATGTGGTTTGGCACGAAAGATGGATTGGACAGATATGATGGCGTATCGTTCCGGCATTTTAAATATGATAGAACCAATCCGCGAAGTCTCGGCAATAATTTTGTGACTTCTCTTTATGAAGATGTCGAGGGAAATATATGGGTAGGGACAGATGTAGGAGTATATATATATTATCCTGAAAAAGATACTTTTCGTCATTTCGTAGAATTAAGTGATAAAAATACAAGGATAGAACGGGCTGTTGCCATGATTTCAGGGGACAAACAAGGACGTATCTGGATAGCTTCAGAGGCGCAAAATCTATTTTGTTATGACTTAAAAGAACAAAGTTTACGAAACTATATTTTGACTGAACATTCATTGGTTTCTACTAACGTGAAATGTTTGACAGTTGATAATAGCGGTACTATATGGATTGGATTCTACGGAGATGGACTATTTTATTCGAAAGATAATTTGAAAACTCTTCACCCCTATCTGTCACCTGTTGATAATGAAGAAACTTATAATGATGATGTTGTTAGTAAAATAGTATCAGGGGCATACAATTGTTTATATATCAGTTCTTTAAAAGGAGGGGTGAAAGAACTGAATTTGACTTCGGGCAAATTGAGGGACTTGTTGCTGAAAGACGAAAACAATGAGTCTATTTATTGTCGGACTCTACTTGTATATACCGATAATGAGTTGTGGATAGGGACGGAATCAGGTGTTTATATTTATAATCTTCGTACGGAAAAGTATACGCATTTGCGTAGTTCCGAATATGATCCTTATTCTTTATCAGACAATGCTATTTATTCGTTTTGTAAGGACCGTGAAGATGGGATATGGATTGGCTCATATTTTGGAGGAGTAAATTATTATCCTCGTTCGTATACTTATTTTGAGAAGTATTATCCGAAAGGAATAGAAAATAGTCTGCATGGTAAGCGGGTACGTGAATTTTGTCGGGATAGTCAAGGTATATTATGGATTGGTACTGAGGATGGTGGATTAAATCGTTTCAATCTGAAAACGAAAGACTTTTCTTTTTTTGCTCCTAGTGCAGGATTTACGAATATACATGGACTTTGTTTAGTGGATGATAAACTTTGGGTAGGTACATTCTCTAAGGGGCTAAAGGTGATAGACACCCGTTCAGGTGTTGTTTTAAAAACATATCAAAAAAATGATTCTCCCCGTTCTTTGATTGATAATAGTATTTTTGCAATCTGTAAAACAGCTACAGGTGATATTTATTTGGGAACTATGTTTGGGTTGGTACGATACAATAAGCAATCGGATGACTTTGATCGCATACCGGAACTAAACGGGAAATTTATATATGATATAAAAGAAGATTCTGCCGGTAATATCTGGCTGGCAACTTATGCTAACGGAGTATATTGTTATAATGTGAACGATCGGAAGTGGAAGAACTATGTGCATGATGATAAAGATAATACAAGTCTTCCATATAATAAAGTATCGAGTGTATTTGAAGACTCCCATCGTCAAATTTGGTTGACGACTCAAGGGGGAGGATTCTGTATATTTCATCCGGAGTCGGAGACTTTTACGAGTTACAACTCTACTAATGGATTGCCTAGTGATGTTGTTTATCAGATTGTAGAAGATAAAGAAGGGCAGCTATGGCTGACAACCAATAATGGTCTGGTTTGTTTCCAGCCAAATACTGAGGCTATGAAAGTGTATACTACTGCGAATGGTTTGTTGGGAGATCAGTTCAACTATCGCTCTAGTTTTGAAGATGAGAATGGAATGATTTACTTTGGGGGAATTGACGGTTTTATTGCTTTTAATCCTAAAGATTTCTCAGAGAATAAGAATCTTCCTACAGTAGTAATAACTGATTTTCTGTTGTTTAATAAGGAAGTGTATGCAGATGAGCCAAATTCTCCTTTGGAAAAGAGTATAACTTTCTCTGATAAGATAGTACTTCGGGCTGATCAGAACTCCTTCTCTTTTCGTATTTCAGCTCTAGGTTATCAAGCTCCGAGAATGAATAAATTGAAGTATAAATTAGAAGGATTTGACGATGAGTGGCTATCTGTAGGCGAAAGCCCGCTGATAACTTATTCTAATCTGCGTTATGGTCATTATATATTTCGGGTAAAGGCCGCCAATAGCAATGGGGTATGGAATAGTAATGAAATCTCGTTAAGTATCCAGATTCTACCTCCTTTTTATCTTTCTGTTTGGGCTTATTGCATTTATGTACTTTTGATTATTGGATGTTCTGTCTATTTGGTTCTTTATTTTAAGCGTCGCACCAATAGAAAGCATCGTCGTCAAATGGAAAAATTTGAGCAGGAAAAGGAACGGGAAGTGTATAATGCCAAAATAGATTTTTTCACCAATGTAGCGCACGAGATACGTACTCCTTTGACGTTGATTAATGGTCCGTTGGAAAATATTCTTTTGAAAAAGTCAGTGGACTCGGAGACGCGTGAAGACTTGAATATAATGAAGCAGAACACAGAACGGCTACTAAGTCTGACGAACCAATTGTTGGATTTCCGCAAGACGGAGAGTCAGGGTTTCCGATTGAACTTTGCTGAATGTAATATTACGGAGGTATTGAAAGAAACTCATAAACGTTTTACTTCTCTGGCGAAGCAAAGAGAATTGGATTTCATTCTAAATGTACCAGTACAGGATTTCTATGCTCATGTAAATAAGGAGGCTTTTACTAAAATTGTTAGTAATCTGCTGAATAATGCTGTGAAATATGCAGAAACGTATGTGCATGTGTACTTGGAAATAAATGGGACGGGAGAAAATAAGATGTTTTATATTCGTTCTGTGAATGACGGAGTAATTATCCCGAATGAAATGAAGGAAGAGATTTTTAAACCTTTTGTTCGCTTTAATGAGAAGGAAGATGGTAAAGTTACTACCGGAACGGGAATTGGATTGGCTCTTTCGCGTTCATTGGCTGAATTGCATCGAGGAAACTTGACGATGTTGGAAAGTGAAGAAGCTAATGTTTTTTGTTTGTCGCTGCCTGTAGAACAGGATAGTGTGATAAAACTAGCTTCAGAACATAAATCTGTGGAAGAGAGTAAAACGGTAGAACGTCGGATAGAACAGGGGGAAAGTAAGGCAAATAGGCCTGTGATACTGGTAGCGGATGATAATCAGGATATGCTGTCTTTTGTTGTTCGCCAATTGGAAGATAATTACATCGTTTTGACTGCAAAAGATGGATTGGAAGCATTGGAAGTGCTGGATAATCAGGAAGTCACATTGGTGGTAAGTGATGTTGTAATGCCTCGTATGGATGGATTTGAGTTGTGCAAGGTGGTTAAGTCTAAACTGGATTATAGTCATATTCCGGTGATTCTGCTTACTGCTAAAACAAATATTCAATCTAAGATAGAGGGATTGGAATTAGGGGCAGATGCGTATATTGAAAAACCTTTCTCTGTTGAATATCTACAGGCTTGCATCGCTAATCTGATTAATAGTCGTGAGAAATTGCGTCAGGCTTTTGCACAATCGCCTTTTGTTGCGGCCAATACGATGGCTTTGACAAAAGCTGATGAAGAATTTATGAAAAAACTAAATGAAATCATTCAGGGTAATTTTCATAATCCTGATTTTAGTATGGATGATATAGTCGATTCATTGAATATGAGTCGCTCTAATTTTTATCGGAAAATAAAAGGAGTACTTGATCTGAGCCCGAATGAATACTTGCGGTTGGAAAGGTTGAAACGAGCTGCCCAATTATTGAAAGAGGGGAATGGGCGTGTGAATGAGATTTGTTATATGGTAGGTTTTAACTCGCCTTCCTATTTTTCTAAATGTTTCCAGAAACAGTTTGGAGTATTGCCTAAAGACTTTGCCGGTTAGATAGTATCTCGTACATGCAGGATCTATATCCCCGTTGCATTGCGCATATATACACAATGTACAGGGCATATAGATCCTGCATATTGCGTATATATAGCTTATCTGCCTCTTTTTTTATTGCAATATTTTATGTGCTTTTATGTGGTATATGAAACAATTATCTCATTCCTGTTTCATTTGGTATAGATTTGCTATTCTTTCTTCTATTTGAGACATTATTGCGATTTATTGGGATATTTATATTACCCAAAAACTATCTCATCCGCTAATTTTGTCTGCGTCAATCAGTCGAAACAATAATCTAATTATATATGATCAAACATTTAACACTTTTGGGTACAGCTCTTTTATTCTCTTCTCAAATTTTATTGGCGCAGTGGAAACCTGCGGGAGATAAAATCAGAACTTTTTGGGCAGAAAAGGTCGATGTGAATAATGTATTGCCGGAATATCCGCGTCCTATTATGGAACGTTCGGATTGGCAGAATCTGAATGGGCTATGGAACTATGCCGTATTACCTTTAGGACAATCTGCTCCGACTACGTTTGATGGAAAGATATTAGTTCCTTTTGCTATTGAATCAAGTCTTTCCGGTGTAGGAAAAACTTTGGGGATGGAAAAAGAATTATGGTACCAACGTGCATTTAATATTCCTTCCAGTTGGAGAGGCAAGAGAGTATTGCTCCATTTTGGCGCAGTAGATTGGAAAACTGAAGTGTGGGTAAACAATATAAAAGTAGGTGAACATACCGGTGGTTTTACTCCGTTTACTTTTGATGTGACTGAAGCTTTGGAGAAATCAACGAATACCCTGACTGTTAAAGTCTGGGACCCTACAGATAAAGGATTTCAACCTCGGGGAAAGCAAGTTAGTAACCCTCGTGGCATTTGGTATACTCCGGTAAGCGGTATATGGCAGACTGTGTGGCTGGAACCGGTGTCCGAGCATTATATTGCAGGTATAAAGACAATTCCCGACATAGATACAAATAAAATAAAGGTAAAAGTTGAAACGGATAGCAATAGACAGTCGGATAGGCTGGAGGTAAAAGTGTTTGATGGAAAGCATCTGGTGGCTATGGGAACCTCTATAAATGGTTTGCCGGTTGAGATTCCCATGCCTGCTGATGCAAAGCTCTGGTCGCCGGATAGTCCTTTCCTGTATCAGATGGAAGTATCTTTGATTTCTGCGGGGAAACTGGTGGATCAGATAAAAAGCTATGTTGCTATGCGCAAGTATTCGATAAAAAGAGATGAACATGGTATTGTGCGTTTACAGTTGAATAATAAAGACTTGTTCCAGTTTGGTCCTTTAGATCAGGGATGGTGGCCGGACGGATTATATACGGCTCCTACAGATGAAGCTCTACGCTATGACATTGAGAAAACTAAGGATTTTGGTTTCAACATGATTCGTAAACATATCAAAGTAGAACCTGCACGTTGGTATACTTACTGTGACCAGATAGGGCTTATCGTATGGCAGGATATGCCTAGTGGAGATAAAAGCCCGGAGTGGCAAAACCGAAAATATTTTGAGGGAACGGAGTTGACTCGTTCTGCTGAATCGGAAGAGACGTATCGTAAAGAATGGAAGGAAGTGATTGATTGTCTTTATTCTTATCCTTGTATTGGTACTTGGGTACCATTCAATGAAGCATGGGGACAATTCAAGACACAGGAAATTGCCGAATGGACAAAGCAATATGACCCTTCCCGATTGGTAAATCCGGCAAGTGGAGGGAATCATTATACATGTGGTGATATGCTTGATTTACATCACTATCCGGGACCGGAGATGTTTCTGTATGATGCGCAAAGGGCTACAGTTTTAGGCGAATACGGAGGTATCGGACTGGTGTTGAAAGATCATCTCTGGGAGCCGAATCGTAATTGGGGATATATCCAGTTCAATACTTCCGCAGAAGCTACAGCAGAATATCTGAAATATGCCGGAATACTGAAAGATATGATTTCCCGTGGATTTTCTGCAGCTGTCTATACACAAACTACTGATGTTGAAGTCGAAGTAAATGGTTTAATGACTTATGACCGTAAAGTGATAAAACTCGATGAGTCAAAATTGAAGAAGATGAACACAGAGATTTGCAATTCTTTAAAATAACAACTAAATAGCAAAACTATATATTATACTTATGAGAAAGACACTAATTTTGATTTTAACCTTGTTTGCAGTCTTTACGACTGTTGATGCTAGAAGTAAGAAAGACCAGGACCGCGCATTAATCGACAAAGTTGCCATGTGGCAGATAGATCATCAGACGAAAGTAAAGCATCATGATCTTGCATGGACCAATGGAGTTTTGTTTCGTGGCATGGTGGAATGGGCAGACTACACACAAGATTCCCGCTATTATGACTTTCTGATGCAGATAGGGAAAAAGCATCGTTGGGGATTCTTGAAAAGACTCTACCATGCGGATGATCTTGTGATAGCACAGATGTATATCCGTATGTATGAGAAGTATCATGATCCGGTAATGATTCAGCCTACTATCGCACGAGTAGATTCGATAGTGGCTAAGCCTTCGAAAGCTCGTTTATGGTTAGGTGCAAAAAACTGGTCGGAGCGTTGGTCATGGTGTGATGCTTTATTTATGGCTCCCCCTGTCTATGGACAGTTGAACAAACTGTATCCTGAAAAAAACTATCTGGATTTTATGGATCGTGAGTTTAGAGAAGCTACAGATTCCTTATATGACGCTGATGCAGGATTGTACTACCGGGACAGAAGGTACATCCCGAAAAAGGAGAAGAACGGTGAGAAAGTGTTTTGGGGGAGGGGTAATGGTTGGGTATTTGCCGGACTGCCTTTGTTATTACAAACACTTCCCAAAGAGCATCCGACTTATAATTATTATCTGAATATCTACAAAGAGATGGCTTCATCCGTCATCAAATGTCAGGATAAGAATGGTTCTTGGCATGCGAGTATGCTTGATCCCGAATCGTATCCTTCGCCGGAAAACAGTGCTTCCGGGTTCTTTGTCTATGGTTTGGGATGGGGAATTAATCAGGGGATACTGAAAGGTAAGAAGTACAAGAAAGCTGCTCAAAAGGGATGGAAAGCATTGAAGAGCTATGTCCATGAAGATGGCATGCTTGGATATGTTCAGCCCGTCAGCGCTGCTCCTGAACAAGTCACTAAAGACATGACCGAAGTGTATGGTGTAGGTGCATTCCTGATGGCTGGTATTGAAATGTTGAAAATGAAATAACCTTTTTATTAATAATTATGAAAACAAAAACAAGAGATTTAAGTGCATGCCTGAAAAGGCGGCTATGGATCGCCGGCGTATGTCTGGCAGCTTTTTCTTTTCTTTCTGTATCTGTTGTGTATGCTGCTGACGATATTCAGACTATTCAGCAGCAAAAGAAAGGAATGACGATTAAAGGTAAGGTTTTGGGTACAGATGGAGAACCTATTATTGGTGCATCTGTATTGGTGAAGGGATCGACTACCGGAGTCGTGACTGATTTGGATGGTAATTATACATTGGCTAACGTTTCTAAAGGCGCTATTCTGGAATTTAGTTATGTAGGTTATGTGAAACTGACCAAAACAGTAGGGAGTGAAACAACGATAAATGCAATCTTGTATGAAGATTCCCAGATGTTGGAGGGAGTTGAGGTTGTGGCTTTCGGTACACAGAAAAAGGAAAGCGTTATCGGAGCTATTTCAACGGTAAAAGTTGCAGAACTGAAAACACCGTCGAGTAACTTGACCAATGCACTTGCCGGGCGTATTGCAGGTGTGATTTCTTATCAAAGAACAGGTGAGCCCGGTGTAGATGATGCTTCTTTCTTCGTTCGTGGTGTTACTACTTTCGGTTATAAAAAGGACCCTTTAATTTTAATTGATGGCATTGAATTGACTTCTACTGACTTAGCTCGTTTGCAGCCTGATGATATCGCTAGTTTTTCTATTATGAAAGATGCTACTGCTACAGCGCTTTACGGTGCTCGTGGTGCGAATGGAGTTATCTTGGTCAAGACGAAAGAAGGTCAGAAAGGTAAGGCGCGATTAAGCTTGAGAGTTGAGAACTCAATATCTGCTCCAACTCAGGAGATTGACTTGGCAGATCCTGTTACTTATATGCGTCTGCACAATGAGGCCTATTTGACACGTAATCCGTTAGCGCCGTTGATGTACTCCGAAGAGAAAATAGACAATACTGTACCTGGCTCCGGTTCTGTGATTTATCCGGCTACGGACTGGAGAAAGGAATTATTGAAGGACTTTACGATGAACCAGCGTGTAAACTTGAATATTACAGGTGGTGGCGATGTGGCACGTTATTATGTGGCAGCTTCCTATAGTCAGGATAATGGTATTCTGGAGGTTGATAAGAATAGCAATTTTAATAATAACATTAAACAGAGAGTTTATACTCTTCGCTCTAATGTGAATATTAATGCTACTAAAACTACAGAATTGATTGTACGTTTAAGTGGTGTATTTGATGATTATAATGGTCCATTGTATGGTGGTTCTGCCATGTATAATCTGATTATGAAAAGTAACCCGGTATTGTTTCCTGCCAAATATCCCAAAGATGAGGCTCATGCATACACTAAGCATACTTTGTTTGGTAATGCTGAAAATGGACAGTATCTGAATCCATATGCAGAAATGGTAAGGGGATATAAAGAATCAGGACGTTCTAACCTGAGTGCACAGTTTGAAGTAAAGCAAGACTTGAAATTCTTGACAGAAGGTTTATCAGCCCGCTTATTGTTCAATACTTCCCGTATTTCCAGTTATGATGTTTCACGTAAGCTGAATCCGTATTATTATAAGATGACTAATTATGATTATCTGACTGGTGATTATGCTATCGATATTATCAATCCGGATGAAGGTTCGGAGTATTTGATTTATGATCCGGGAGGTAAAAGCATTACAGCCAATATGTATATTGAAGCAGCATTGAATTATAATCGTGACTTTGGAAAACACGGAGTAGGCGGATTGTTGGTTTATCAGTTGAGAAATAATCTTCAGCCAAATGCAGGCTCGCTTCAGGCATCTTTGCCTTATCGCAATGTCGGTTTATCCGGTCGTTTTACTTATGCATATAATAATCGTTATTTTGCAGAGTTCAACTTTGGTTATAATGGTTCTGAACGCTTCCACAAAAGTAAACGATTTGGCTTCTTCCCTTCTGCTGGTCTGGCATGGGTTGTTTCTAATGAATCTTTTTGGGACCCGTTTAAGAGTGTTGTGTCCAAATTGAAGTTGAGAGCTTCTTATGGTATAGTCGGTAATGATGCTATCGGAAGTGGGCGTTTCTTGTATCTGTCCGATATTAACATGAATGATAGTAAATATGGAGCAAATTTCGGATATAACTTTGATTATCATCGTGATGGTATTTCTGTGAAACGTTATTCTGATCCTGAAATTACATGGGAGAAGTCTACAAAAACAAATTTTGCACTTGAATTTACCCTGTTTGATGATTTGAATGTGACAGCTGAGTATTATACAGAGCGCCGTAAGAGTATTTTGCAGCAGCGCGCTTCTATTCCGGCATCTATGGGACTTTGGGTACAGCCTTATGCAAACTTAGGTGAAGCTAAAGGTAATGGCGTTGACTTATCACTGGACTATAATAAATATTTTGCAAACAAATCATGGTTACAGTTGAGGGGAAACTTTACTTATGCAACTAGCGAATATATGGTGTACGAAGACTATGAATATCCGGGAGCATGGTGGAAACAAAAAGTCGGTTATCCTACCAATCAAACTTGGGGATATATTGCAGAAGGTTTGTTTGTAGACGATAACGAAGTGGCTAATTCTCCTGTACAGTTCGGAGAATATGGTGCGGGTGATATTAAATATCGTGACGTAAATAAGGACGGAAAGATTACTGATCTCGACCAAGTACCTATCGGATATCCGAAAGAGCCGGAAATTGTATATGGTTTTGGTGCATCTTATGGATATAAGAATTGGGATATATCTGTATTCTTTCAAGGATTGGGCAGAGAATCATTCTGGATTGACTATAATAATGTTTCTCCGTATTTTAATACGGTTGATACGAAAGTTGTAGGTAATAGGGTAGGGCATAATGCACTTGCTAAGTTTATTGCAGATAGTCATTGGTCGGAAGATAATAGAGATGCGTATGCTGTGTGGCCGAGATTAAGCCCTACTTCTATTGAAAATAATAGTAAAACGAGCACATGGTTCATGCGTGATGGTTCGTTCTTGCGTCTGAAACAGTTAGAAATCGGATATACGATTCCTGAAAAGGTAACTAATAAAGTCGGTATTAAGAATCTTCGATTCTATGTTACAGGAAACAACTTATTGTGCTTCAGCAAGTTTAAACTTTGGGATCCTGAAATGGCAGGTGCCGGTTTAGGTTATCCTGTGCAGAGAGTATATAATGTTGGACTAAATTTAACATTCTAAATCTGATATAAAATGAAAAAATTACAATTATTAATATTGAATTGTTTGATTATCGTTTTATCCTCCTGTGATTCATTTCTGGATATCGTTCCGGATGATATCGCCACAATCGATAATGCATTTACAATGAGAGCGCAAGCAGAGAAATATCTGTTTACCTGTTATTACTATCTTCCAGCTCATGGACTATTGGAGGCAAATCCTGCGATTGCCGGTGGTGATGAATTGTATATTACGGAGTCTTTCCGTAGTGCAGCACACGTGCATGCCTGGTATATTTCACATAATATGCAAAGTTCGGCAAGACCGCGTTGTGATTACTGGACGGGAGCCGATCAGCAAAACAACAAGTCTTTATATCAGGGAATCAGTGACTGTAATATTTTTTTGGAGAATATCCAGAAGGTGCCTGATATGACACAGGCTGAAAAGGATCGTTGGGCAGCAGAAGTACGTTTTCTGAAAGCCTATTATCATTATTGGTTGATCAGAATGTATGGTCCGATTCCTATTATGGACCAGAATATTCCGGTGAATGCTGGTGAAGAAGAGGTAAAGGTCTTTAGAAATACAATAGATGAATGTTTTGATTATGTGATTAACACATTGACTGAAATTATCGACAGCAACCATTTACCAGATAAGATAATGAATGAGGCGGAAGAACTGGGACGAATTACTCAAGGAATTGCAATGGCTATAAGAGCAGAGGTGATGGTAACTGCTGCCAGTCCTTTATTTAATGGAAACGCGGATTATAAAGGATATACCGATTCAAGGGGCATTGAGATCTTTAATCCTAACAAATCGGAACAAGATAAGAAGCAACGTTGGATAGATGCAGCAGAAGCATGTAAACAAGCTATTGAATTTTTAAAGGCTCAGGGACATGATTTATATAAATATACTTCTCTTGAGTACACTATATCTGATCAGACACGGGCAAAAATGAATATCCGTAATATTGTAACAGAGAAATGGAATCAGGAAATTATCTGGGCTAATTCAAATAGTATTATCGGTCAATTGCAGGATCATGCGATTCCACGCGGTTTGGAACCAGGAAAAGAAGGGAATGCAAGTGTTGGTGGTAATCTGGCTGTTCCTCTGAAAATAGCTGATTTATTCTACACAAAAAATGGAGTACCTATCACGGAAGATAAAACCTGGAACTATGATGATCGCTTAGAATTGAGAAAGGCAACATCTGATGATAAATACTTTATAAAAGAAGGATATACAACAGCCAGTATCAATTTTGACAGAGAAGTTCGCTACTATGCAAGTTTAGGATTTGACGGTGCAGTTTGGTTCGGTCAGGGTGTAACGGATGAAACGAAGCCGATTTATGTACAATGTAAGCAAGGACAGTCTGCTGCTAATCAGATATCAAACTCATGGAATGAAACTGGTATATGGCCTAAAAAACTAGTTCACTTTAAAAGTGTTGTAGGACAGACTAGTGGGTTTACCAAGATTACTTATCCATTCCCAGTGATGAGATTAGGAAACTTATACTTGTTGTATGCCGAGGCTTTGAATGAGAGTGGTGCTTCTAAAACAGATGTTCTGACCTGGGTCGACTTGATCAGAGAAAGAGCAGGTTTGGAAGGAGTAGAAGAGAGTTGGGATACATACACGAATAACAAGAAATATGAAACAGTAGACGGCAGACGTGAGATTATCCAGCAAGAACGGGGTATTGAGTTAGCCTTTGAAGCTCAGAGGTTCTGGGATTTGCGTCGATGGAAGTTGGCATATCAGGAACAAAATAAGCCTATTACAGGATGGAATACTCAATATAGTACAAATGAGGATTACTATACAGAACAATTGATTTATGCTCAAGAATTCAGAATAAGAAACTATTTCTGGCCGATATTAGATAAAGAATTATATTCGAATAAAAATCTGGTACAGAATTATGGGTGGTAAACTTTAAATTTAAGACGTTATGAAGAAGAAATTATATAAATATGGTTTGCTTTATATAGGAGTGGCTTTAGCTGCTTGTGCTGATAATGCTGATTTGAATGAACCGGCAGGAAGTACAACGTCTCCGGCACAGGTGTTGAACGCAACGGTAAAGAATCTGCCTGGTGCGGCAATTATCTATTATGACTTACCGGATGATCAGAATCTGAAATATGTTAGGGCCAGTTATAAGGTTGATAACATGGTCCGCACAGTTAATGCTTCTTTCTACACAGATTCTTTGGTAGTGGAAGGTTTCCCGACTAAGGGGGAATATGATATTGAGCTTTATTCTGTTAGTTATGGTGAGGTTGTGTCTTCTCCGTTAGTCGTGAAAGTGAATCCTGATACACCTCCTTATCAGAAAGTTCGTGGAACATTGGTTTCTGCCGAAACATTTGGCGGTATCAGAGTGAATTTTGATAATCCGGAAAAAGCGAAACTTGGACTGGGCGTTATAAAAAAACAAGCAGAGGGTATTTGGACACAGGTATATATGCATTATACTGAAGCTAAAGGTGGAGATTTTTATGTACGTGGTCTTGATGCTGTTACTACAGATTTTGGTATATTTGTCAGGGATAGATGGGGGCACCTTTCGGATACATTGTATGTAACTGAAACTCCTCTTTATGAAGAACAATGTGATAAGTCTTTGTTCAGAAAGATGGCTTTACCGACCGACTCTTATGAATGCCATTCATGGAATGAGGTCACAAAAGGGAATGATATGACACGACTTTGGGATGGAATAACAGATGCAGACCCCTGCTTTCAGACTAAGACGACAACGGTAATGCCTCAATGGTTTACTTTTGATATGGGAGAGAATTATAAATTAAGTCGTTTTGTGATGGTTTCACGTTATTATCCGGGTAAATATGGCAATACGTTCAAGGCTGGTCATCCGAAACATTTTGAAATTTGGGGAAGTATTAATCCGAATCCGGATGGAAGCTTTGATGATTCGTGGGTATTGCTATCAGAATATGAATCAGTGAAACCTTCAGGTGGTGGTGTTAATGATGCTCTAACAGCTGAAGATCAGGAAGCTGCAAAGAATGGTGAGAATTTTATTATTCCGGATAATGCTCCTGCTGTTCGTTACATTCGTTTCAGGACGAATAACACTTGGGGAAATACACGCTACATGCATCTTCACGAACTAACATTCTTCGGTGCAAAGCATAATTAGTAATAAGTAAAAAGAAATAATGCTATGAGACTATTTAAGAATTTTGCTCTTGTATTTTTATTTATAGGTACTTTGGCGTCTTGTGATGGCATGGATGCAACATATAAAGAGTTTATTGAAGAAGGACCTATTGTTTATATAGGAAAAGTGGATTCGTTGAAAGCGTATGCCGGACGTAACCGAGCTATGCTTGAGTGGCAGAAGTTGCTTGATCCACGTGCTAAAACAGCTAAAATCTTCTGGGAAAACAGAACGAGGTCCACTGAATTACAATTAACTGATAAGGCTGGTCTAACACAGGTTATAGTGAAGGATTTGGCGGAAGGTTCGTATGTATTTGAAGTTTGCACATATGATACTCATGGTAATTCTTCTATTATGTCAGAAGTTCCTTGTACTGTATATGGTGATGTTTATGAGAAGTTGTTGTTTAATACAAAAGTAAAGACGGCAGTTTTAAAAAACGATGTGTTGACCATTACTTTTGCAGCTTCGCTTGAACCGACTTTCTTTGGTTCCGAAATTACTTATACGAGCATTGATGGAGGGGATAAAACGGTGATTCTGAAAGCACCCGAGACGCAGATTAAGATAGATGATTTTGCAGGCGATCGTATTATTTATCGTTCTGTTTATTTGCCGGAAGAAACTGCTATCGATTATTTCTATAGTGAATCGGATGAATTTGAAATTAAATAAAGAGGATAGAAAGAATGCGTAAAGTAGTAATATTATTATATTTGGTCCAGTTATTGTTTACCGGTTTTGCTCAGGCAAAACCGGGCAAGGACCGTGAATACTGGGTGAAGACAATGATTAAAATCATTGATCCTTTTTATACAAACTTGAGTCAGAATACTCTGAGAAAGAACATGCCTGTTGAAACCTTTGATGGATTGAATAATGGCAATACTAGAAAGAATGTAACACATTTGGAAGCTTTAGGGCGTTCCTTTAATGGCATTTCTGCTTGGTTAAACTTACCTCCTGATGGCACGAAAGAAGGACAACTCCGTGCTAAATATACTGACCTGGTGGTGAAATCTATATCCAATGCTGTGAATCCGGATTCTCCGGATTATATGCGTTTTGATGGACCTGGTGGACAACCATTGGTAGATGCGGCTTTTTTTGCACAGGGGTTATTACGTTCGAAGGATCAGATCTGGCCGAAGTTGGATAAAGTGACTCAGGAGAGAATTATCAAAGAACTGAAAGCTTCCCGTAGAATCAAAGCCTCAGAATCTAACTGGTTGATGTTTTCTGCTACAATTGAGGCTGCTCTATTGGAATTTACAGGTGAATGTGAATTGAACCCGATTCATTATGCATTAAAAAGACATAAAGAATGGTACAAAGGAGATGGCTGGTATGGTGACGGACGCAACTTCCATCTGGATTATTATAATAGTTATGTGATCCAGCCTATGTTGATAGATGTATTGTCAGTTATGAAGAAGCATGAAGTTGAAGGAGCCGATTTTTATGATGTACAGTTACAACGATTGATCCGTTATGCCGATCAACAAGAAAAGATGATCTCTCCGGAAGGTACTTATCCTGTGTTGGGCAGGTCGATGGGATATCGTTTTGGGGCTTTTCAGGTATTAGCTCAAGTTTCCTGGATGAAATTATTACCGGAACATATCAAACCAGCACAGGTACGCTGTGCATTGACTAAGGTGATGAAAAGACAGTTAATTAAGGGAACATTTGATAAAGACGGATGGTTGAACTTGGGATTCTGTGGACATCAACCGGAGATAGCCGATAGATATGTATCCACAGGCAGTAATTATCTGTGTACGTTTATTTTTCTACCTTTAGGTTTGCAAGCGGATGATGAGTTTTGGACGGCCAAACCTGAAGAATGGTCCTCAGTCAAAATATGGAGTGGGAGCCGAGATATAAAGAAGGACGGTTCTATTAAAAACTAGGATTAAATCTTAGGGAAGTATTGAAAAGAAAGTAGATGTAACTAAATAAACTTCTGAGAAAGTTGAATAAAGAGTAGAAACAGATGAAAAATCAAATGAAATGGATAGCTTTATTGACTACGGCAGTTTTTATTTTCTCGGGTTGTAAAACACAAAAACAGGTCAGACTGGTTTTGTTGCCGGATATACAAACTTATTCACGGCTTTATCCCGATATTTTAAAATCGCAAACTCAATGGGCAATAGATCATGCAGATAGTATTGACTTTGTTTTGCAACAGGGGGACATGACTGATCACAATGTCGATAAGGAGTGGGAGGTTGCAGCTGCCGCTTTGAATACTATGGACAACCAAGTTCCTTATGCTTTTGTAATGGGAAATCACGATTTAGGTAAAAATTCGAATAAAAGAGATTCGGAACTCTTCAATCGATATTTTCCTTATGATAAATACAGTAAGACGAGAAATTTCGGTGGTGCATTTGAAGAAGGGAAAATGGATAATGTGTGGTATACTTTCAAGGCTGCCGGATTGAAATGGCTGATTCTTTGTTTGGAATTTGGACCTCGTACTAGTGTGCTTGACTGGGCAGGTGAGATTGTGAAGAAACATCCGCATCATAAGGTGATTATCAATACGCATGCATATATGTACTCGGATGATACACGTATGGGAGAAGGCGATCGTTGGCTGCCGCAGAAATACGGTTTAGGCAAAGATACCGGTGAAAATGCGGTGAATAACGGTGAGCAAATGTGGGATAAGTTGGTTAGTAAATATCCTAATATTCTTTTTGTATTCAGTGGGCATGTACTGAATAGCGGTGTTGGGACCTTAGTCAGTATAGGTGATCATGGTAATAAAGTGTTTCAGATGTTAGCCAATTTTCAAGATGGAGTGAAAGGGACGAACAGAGGGCAAACCGGTTTCTTGCGTATTGTGGATATAGACGTGAAGAAACAGCAAGTCAGAGTAAAAACTTATTCTCCCTATCTGAAGGAATATAAGAATGATGTTAAAAATAAATTCTCTTTCGAAGGGGTAAACTTTAAATGATATAGTTTTAGTATTCTGGAGGATGTGGCTATGAAATACACTCAATCTTTTTGTTTTGTAAGTGTGATTGTTTTGTCGTCTTCTGTTCATCTCCATGGACAGAATAATAAGATGAATGTTTTGCTTATTATTGCCGATGATATGCGTCCTGAATTGGGATGTTATGGAATAGAAGATATTGTGACTCCCCGTCTGGATAGCTTGGCAAGGTATGCTACGGTCTTTCAGAATGCATATTGTAACATTCCTGTAAGCGGGGCTTCCAGGGCAAGTCTGTTTACAGGAATGTATCCTCGTTACCCGAATCGTTTTACTGCGTTTGATGCCAGTGCGGAGAAAGATTGTCCGGAGGCTCTTTCACTTCCGGAATGCTTTAAGAAGAACGGATATTATGTCGTTTCTAATGGAAAAGTATTTCATAATATAACGGATCATGCTGATAGTTGGTCGGAAGCTCCATGGAGAGTGCATCCTGATGGATATGGTAAGGATTGGGCTGAATATAACAAGTGGGAATTATGGCAGAATGAAGAGTCTTCCCGTTATGTTCATCCTAAAACTTTACGAGGTCCTTTCTGTGAGTCGGCTGATGTTGCTGATACAACTTACATAGACGGTAGAGTGGCGCAAAAGACAATTGCGGATTTAAGGCGTTTGCATAAAAAGGAAAAACCGTTTTTTCTTGCATGCGGTTTTTGGAAACCGCATTTGCCTTTCAATGCTCCCAAAAAATACTGGGATTTATATCGGCGAGAAGAAATACACCTCGCCCAAAATCCTTATAGACCGAAAGCTTTACCTAAACAGGTTACTTCTTCCGGTGAAATTCGTGGGTATGGGAAATTTGTTACAACTAAAGATGAGACTTTCCAGCGAGAAGCTAAGCATGGCTATTATGCATGTGTGAGTTATATTGATGCACAGATTGGTCTGATACTTGACGAACTTGATCGTTTGGGACTGTCTGAGAACACAATAGTGGTAATATTAGGTGACCATGGTTGGCATTTAGGGGAACATGGATTCTGGGGAAAACATAATCTAATGAATCATGCAACTCGTGCTCCGTTGATTGTTCGTGTTCCTCATTGTAGAGGTGGCAAAGCAAAAGGAATTGTAGAATTTGTCGATATTTATCCAACTTTGTGCGAGTTGTGTGGAGTGCCAATGCCTAAGGACCAATTACAGGGAAAGAGTTTTGTGCCTATTTTGCAAGACAGTGGGAAAAAGACAAAACAATACGCCTTTATTCAGTGGAAAGGTGGGTATAATATTGTTTCGGAGCAATATAGTAGCACTATATGGCTGCAAGGAGATTCGGTTGTAGCCCGGATGATATTTGATCGCCAATTGGATGCATCGGAGAATGAAAACAAGGTGCATTGCCCATATTTGAGTAGAGAAAGAGATAAACTTGAGGCTCAGATTAAGATCCGGAAATCTCAATTATAGAAATAATTTAAAAGAATATATAAATGAAAGTAAGTTCATCTATCATTGCATCTCTTTTGCTTTTGACAGTTTGTAGTTGTTCAACTCCGAAAAGCGAAATGAGTACTCTCGTGAATAACAGTTTACAAACGGCAACTGTACAGTCAAAGCTTATGGCTGAGGATTTATTGAATGAAGAAGGAAAACTACCTCGTACAATCGGCAAGGATGGTAAGTTGATGACATCAAAATCCAATTGGTGGACAAGTGGCTTTTTTCCCGGTGTATTATGGTATCTGTACGAGGTGAATGGCAATGATTCTTTGAAAATGTATGCTGAGAACTATACAAAACGGATAGAAAACCAGAAATATACTACTGATAATCATGATGTGGGATTTATGTTGTATTGTAGCTTTGGTAATGGATTACGCTTGACAGGTAATGATGATTATAGAAAGACATTATTGCAGGGGTCTGAATCGTTGAGTACCCGTTTTCGTCCACAGGTGGGTTGCATTCGTTCTTGGGACTGGAATCAGAAGGTGTGGGAGTATCCGGTAATTATTGATAATTTGATGAATCTGGAGATGTTAATGTGGGCTTCCAAGAACTCTGATGATCCTAAATTTGAGGAAATAGCTAAGTCACATGCGGATGTGACGATGAAATATCATTTCCGATCAGATTATAGCTCATATCATGTAATTTCTTATGATACTATTTCCGGTTTACCGGAAAAGAAGAATACTTGTCAGGGATATGCACATGAGTCATGTTGGGCGCGTGGGCAAGGTTGGGCATTGTATGGCTATACTATGATGTATCGTGAAACAGGGCAGGAGAAGTATTTGCGGCATGCCATCAATGTTGCTAAATTCATAATAAATCATCCCCGTTTGCCTGAAGATAAGATTCCATATTGGGATTTTGATGCTCCTAATATACCTAATGAACTTCGCGATGCCTCTGCTGGTGCATTGATGGCTTCTGCTTTTATTGAACTCAGTCTGTATACAGAAGGGGATTTTTCGAAGCAATGTCTCTCTGTTGCAGAAACACAGTTGAAAACCCTTTCTTCGCCGGAATATTTGGCGGAGCCTGGCACAAATTGCAATTTTATCCTAAAGCATTCTGTAGGTAATAATCCAGGTAAGGCAGAAGTTGATGTACCATTAACCTATGCCGATTATTATTATGTTGAGGCTTTAGTGCGCTATAAAAGAGATATTTTAAAAGAAAAGCTGAATTGAAAATCTTATTTTAAATGATACAAAGATTATCTTTTTGGATAATAATGATTATCTGTTCGACGATGGTCTATGGACAAGAACATGATGGTGATTATACAAATCCGATCCTATCTTCGGGTGCTGATCCCTGGGTGATAAAGCATGAAGGATGGTATTATTATTGTAGTGGGGTCCCGGGTGGTATAGGAGTATCTCGTTCGCGTGATCTTCATAAGATAAATCCTCCAGTGCGTGTATGGAAGGTACCAGAGAAAGGACAATGGAACTCAACTTGTGTTTGGGCGCCTGAACTTCATTTTTGGAAAGGTAAATGGTATATCTATTATGCCGCAGGATATAGTGGTCCTCCTTTCATTCATCAGAAAGCAGGTGTGTTGGAATCCGTTACATCAGATGCAATGGGGAAGTATGTTGATAAAGGAATGCTGTTTACAGGTGATGCTCTAGGGGATTGGGAAAATAATCGATGGGCGATTGATATGACTTTGTTGGATCATAAAGGACAACTATATGCAGTCTGGTCTGGTTGGGAAGGTAATGAATTAACTGACAAAACTCAGCAACACCTTTACATAGCCAAAATGCTAAATCCCTGGACTATGGCCTCCGGAAGAGTGAAAATATCTTCACCGGATCGTTATTATGAACAGGGAGAACTGCCATTGAATGAGGGACCGCAAATATTGAAGCATGAGAAAGATGTATTTATTGTTTATTCGTGTGGTCAGTCGTGGCTGGATACATATAAACTATCTTATTTGCGTCTGAAAGATTCGGATGCAGACCTCTTAGACCCAGAGAGTTGGATTAAGAGTGAGAAGCCGGCATTTGAGGGAACTAATCAAGTGCTTGGAGTTGGACATGCTAGCTTTACAACTTCACCTGATGATAGGGAATATTATATCTGTTATCATTCGAAAAGAGAGAAAACACCTGGTTGGAAACGTGATATCCGTCTACAGAAGTTCACTTTTGATGCATCTGGTGTTCCTTGTTTCGGTAAACCTGTCTCGGTAGGCGAGAAACTACCTTTACCTTCGGGGACTACTCATTTAGTGAAAGCTAAATCAATGGTTGATCTTGAAAAAGACTTTACTGAGCTTTCTTCGACTGCCCGTCCTTATACATATTGGTTCTGGATGAATGGAAATATAACAAAGGAAGGTATTACCAAAGACTTAGAGGCTATGCATCGTATCGGAGTAGGAGGTGTCTTTAATTTAGAAGGAGGCACAGGTATTCCGAAGGGGGCTGTTACTTATTTGAGTTCGGAATGGTCAGAGTTAAAAGCACATGCCGTAAAAGAAGCTGCTCGTTTGGGGATCGATTATGTGATGCATAATTGTCCGGGATGGTCATCGAGTGGAGGACCTTGGATTACTCCTGAATATTCAATGCAGAAATTAACTTGGAGTGAGATAGAAGTGGTGGGAGGAGAGCAGATAGATACTTTGTTGCCTCAGCCTGCTATGGAGTTAGGATATTATAAAGATGTTGCTATATTGGCTTTTCCTTCTTTTAGGAATGGAAAGCCAATAGGTTTTTCTGATTGGCAATTACTAAATAATAGTGTTTTCAATCATAAAGGTCTGATTGATATACGGGAGTATGATAAAGAACAAGTTATTCATCCGGAGGATGTGATTGATTTAACTAAACAGGTTGATTCAAACGGATGTTTGAGTTGGGAAGCACCTTCGGGAAATTGGACGATCATTCGTATGGGACATACTTCTACGGGAAGAAAGAATTGTGCGGCTCCGGATACAGGTGTGGGACTTGAATGTGATAAATTTAGTAAGCAGGCTATTCAACTTCATTTTAATAAGATGATGGACCTGTTATATCCATTAATCAAACCATATGTTCATCAAATTCAGATCGGTTTGGAAATAGATAGTTGGGAGGTCGGTATGCAGAACTGGACATCGGGATTTGAGGATGAATTCTGTGAGAGAACCGGATACGATTTGATTAGATATTTGCCGGCTATGACTGGTAAAATTGTAGGAAGTAAAGAGATAACAGAACGCTTTTTATGGGATATTCGTCGTATACAGGCTGATTTACTGGCTGATAACTATTATGGTGAGTTCAGGAGTTTATGTAATCAATATGGTTTGGTATCGTATTGTGAGCCTTATGATCGCGGACCGATGGAAGAATTACAGATAGGTTCGCGAGTGGATGGAGTGATGGGAGAGTTTTGGAATGGGCTATCCGCTATTTTCCAAAACAATTTGATGATGCGTCGTACCGCTAAATTGGCATCTTCTATTGCCCATATCAATGGACAGAAAGTAGTAGGTGCCGAGGCATATACTTCTGAACCGGAATCGGGGCGATGGCAGGAATATCCGTTTGCATTGAAGGCTGTTGGTGATAAGGCGTTTACAGAGGGAATTAACCGGATGGTAGTTCATCGTTACGCGATGCAGCCTCATTCAAATGCTGTTCCTGCTATGACTTTAGGACCTTGGGGAATACACTTCGACCGGACGAACACTTGGTGGGAACCGGCGCGCGCTTGGATGGATTATCTGAATCGTTGTCAAACTCTCTTGCAAGAAGGCTTATTTGTTGCTGATCTGGCATACTTTACGGGGGATAATGTTGTGGGCTATACTAAAGTACACCGTAATGAATTGAACCCGGTGCCACCGGAAGGATATGACTATGATCTGATGAATACGGAAACCCTGCTGAATAGAGCATGGATAGAACAGGGACGGTTAAGACTTCCGGATGGGATGAGTTACCGCATTCTTGTTCTACAAGAACAGTCGTATATTACATTGGGTTTGTTGAGGAAACTTCGGGAGATGGTAGAGCAGGGCTTGGTTATTGTTGGTGCCCGTCCTCATCAGACTGTGGGATTGCAGTCTTATTCTATTACAGAGGAAAAAGAATTCGAACAGCTTTGTGATGAATTATGGGGAAAGAATATGGCTACAATGATAGACCGTAATATTGGAAAAGGTAGAGTATTTTGGGAAATCTCTTTGAATTTGAATCAGGTATTCAGGCAGATTCAGTTAAAACCAGACTTTGAAGTTGGAGATAATCCGAATAGTGCTCCGATACGGTATATTCATAGACAAATAGGAGATACGGATGTCTACTTTGTAACTAATCAGAGACGGACTCCGGAAGACATAATTTGTAACTTTCGTGTAGAAGGAAAAGTTCCGGAATTCTGGAATCCTCTAACAGGCGAAAGGTCACGTGCTTTGGTATATCAGAAAAATGAAGGAATGACCTCTGTTCCTATCCAGTTGGATGAATACGGTTCTGTTTTTGTTGTATTTCGTTCAGATCTTCCTGAACAGACAGCTATTCGTTCTATTTATAAAGATAGTGAGTGTCTGGTGGATGCTTCAGTTGTTTCTGTCGAAGAGCAGGAACAGGCTAAATATTTTGGTGTAAAAGATGATTTCTCGATATCATTATGGGTAAAACCGGAATCGGATGCTATGTTGAATACGGATAATCCAATGGGATATATATCATATCCCTGGACAGAATATTATGCTATCTATCCGTCGCATGGGGAATTGCTATATGGCACAGGACATGCTACTTGTGGAATGGCTATAGGTAGAAACGGAGTTGCTGTGTGGGAGAATGCAAAAGGATACCCTGAGTTTAAGATGGCAGTAGAGAAGCCGATTTCCGGGTGGAGCCATATTTGCTTGGTATATAAAGAGGGTGCTCCGCATATTTATATAAATGGTGAGTATGTAACTTATAAAACGAGATCTCTGCAGACAATTCATCCGGGGTTGAATCCTACTACTTTGAAAGAAGGAGCCTCTTATTATAATGGAGATATGTCTGTTCCGGTATTATTTCAGAGAGTGTTATCGAACAAGGAAATTTCCCGTTTGGCAGCTGAAGGATATGTAAAAAAGGCAGATGAACGAGCCTTGAATTGGGTGCCTTACGCAGATAATCGTTTTCTGCTGGCTTGGCATGATGGAAACTATGATTTTATAACATCGGATGGTGTAAAGAAGAAAATAAAGGTTGAAAAAGTTGGAACTCCCGTAATGCTCAATCAGAAATGGGAGATTACTTTTCCTGATGGTTGTGGGGCACCAGAGAAGATTACTCTGCCTAAACTATTTTCTCTGCATAAACACGAAGACGAAGGAGTTAAGTATTTCTCAGGTACAGCTACCTATATGACGGACTTTGTTATAAAGGCTTCTATATTGTCTGATGAAAAAGTTGTCTTTCTTGATTTGGGAGCGGTAGAGGTGATGGCAGAAGTGATTGTCAATGGAGTGAATAAAGGGATTTTGTGGGCTCGTCCGTATTCGATTGATGTTACTGATGTATTAAAGCCGGGCAAAAATACATTGGAAATAAAAGTAACCAATCAGTGGACTAATCGTTTGATTGGTGATGAACAACTACCGGAAGAGAATGAATATGTACCTGGAGGTGGTATAAATGGTATTGCCGCATTGAGTCGTGGTGCTATCAAAAAATTACCGGATTGGTATAAGAATGGTGTGAATAAGCCGAAAGGGGGAAGAGTAGCATTCACTACCTGGAAACATTATCGGAAAGATTCACCTTTGCTGGAATCGGGTTTGATAGGCCCTGTCCGATTAGTTTTTGCAAAGAAGATAGAATTAAAATAATTGATATATTTATGCGCAAAGGTGTATTGACAAAGACATCTATAAAAGTTCTTTTGAGCTTATTATTGCTTATTGGATCATTTGAGCCTGTTGTATCTGCGTCATATGGAGGGAGTAAACCTGCAGATGTCACTTTTGAATCTTATTTTCCATTAAGAGAAGTACGTTTGCTGGACAGTCCTTTTCTTGATTTACAACGAAAAGGAAAGGAATATCTTCTATGGTTGAATCCTGATTCATTATTGCATTTTTATCGAATAGAGGCAGGATTACCTTCAAAAGCTGCACCCTATGCAGGTTGGGAATCACAAGATGTATGGGGTGCCGGACCTTTGCGCGGAGGTTTCTTAGGATTCTATCTTTCTTCTGTATCTATGATGTATCAGTCAACCGATGATAAAAGGTTATTAAAACGTTTAAAGTATGTACTGAAAGAGCTTGAACTATGCCAAAAAGCAGGGAAGGATGGTTTCTTACTAGGGCTCAAAGATGGTAGAAAGCTATTTGCTGAAGTTGCTTCTGGAAAGATAAAAACAAATAATCCTACAGTAAACGGTGCATGGGCTCCGGTTTATCTGATTAATAAAATGCTTCTTGGGCTTTCTGCTGCCTATACGCAATGTCAAATGGAAGAGGCATTACCTATATTAATCCGATTGGCTGATTGGTTTGGATATCAAGTGTTGGACAAACTGACAGATGATCAGATTCAGCGGTTGCTTATCTGCGAACATGGCTCTATCAATGAATCTTATGTGGAGGCTTATGAACTAACCGGAGAGAAGCGTTTTCTTGATTGGGCGCGTCGGTTGAACGACCATGCGATGTGGGGTCCTCTGTCTGAGGGGAAGGATATTCTTTTTGGATGGCATGCTAACACGCAGATTCCAAAGTTTACAGGATTTCATAAGTATTATCAGTTTACGGGTGATGAACGTTTCCTGACAGCAGCAACTAATTTTTGGAATATTGTAACTCAGAATCATACATGGGTAATAGGGGGAAACAGTACTGGGGAACATTTTTTTCCGAAAGAGGAGTTCGCTGATCGGGTACTTTTGGTAGGAGGTCCGGAAACTTGTAACTCAGTGAATATGCTACGTTTGACTGAATCTCTTTTCTGTCAGTATCCTGATGCAGCCAAAGCAAGTTATTATGAGCGGGTATTGTTTAATCATATTTTGTCAGCCTACGATCCAGAAAAGGGCATGTGTTGCTATTTCACCTCTATGCGTCCGGGGCATTATAGAATTTATGCTTCACGTGACAGTTCTTTTTGGTGCTGTGGACATACTGGTCTGGAGAGTCCGGCAAAACTTAGCAAGTTTATTTATAGTCATTCAAAGAGAATTATTGATGGAGATCCTGATATTAGAGTCAATTTGTTTATACCTTCTATTCTTTTCTGGAAAGAAAAAGGAATAGAACTTATTCAGCAAAACCGACTCCCTGAATCGGAGCAAGTGAGCTTTATGCTGAATTTAAAGAAAAAGCAAGAATTGATACTTCGTATTCGTAAACCGGATTGGGCGGATAAAGTAACTTTCATTATTAATGGAAAAGTAGAATATCCTATCCTTGATAAGGATGGATATTGGGTGGTTAACAGAACTTGGGCACGAAAGAATAAAATCATATTGCAACTTCCGATGCATGTATATGTCGAAAGTTTGATGGGTTCTGACCGTTATGCTGCATTACTATATGGTCCATACGTACTTGCCGGGCGCATGGGAACTGAGAATTTGCCTACTACTTTTTGGGGAAAGATGAACAATACGGCAATGAATAAGATCGATTTGAACAAGATTCCGGTATTTAGGATGCCACTTAAGCAGATTCCTGCTTATGTGAAATCAATTTCTACAGATACATTAAAATTTAAAATAGATTTGAAGGAATTTGATAATGTAGTTGTAGAACCGTTTTATAAAGTACATTTTGAACGTTATGCAGTGTATTGGCCTATAAGCTACTAACATAAATGCAATAACATATATAAATAATACGTTTCAGCCGTACATCTCGGTAATACTCAGTAGTACATGTGGGTATTACCCAGTTGTACATCTTGGTATTACCGAGTCGTACATGTGGGGATATCTATTTATATAGATTAATATGACTCTGATATAAAGAAAGAGTGTGTATCTTTATATGTTATCTTACAATAGAAGGACATGGCGTAGGAGTGGAAGAATGCTATTGGAAGAGATCTACTATGAAAAAGAAGTATTGGGAAACCATGTTTTTTCTTTCTTTCTTGCAGTTTTAGGATTTTCTTGATAACTTTCCGCCCTACTTTTTCTAAATACTAGTTGCTATGGAACGCATGTCCATTAAATATTTCGTGAATAATAATAGTTTGGGACCAGACCGGAACATTTCTTCAGTCGGCTTTGAAGAAATTCCCCCAAATACTTCTTATCCGACTTTGAATCATTCTGCCGGTTATTATTTTAATCCGGATAAAGGACGTATACTGACGGAGTATCAACTGATTTATATTACAGAGGGAGAAGGAGTGCTTGAAACAAGAAGTGGGGGAGTGTTTACTATCAAGCGAGGTATGATTTTTGTTCTTTTTCCGGGCGAATGGCACACCTATTATCCTAATTATCAAACAGGTTGGAGTCATTATTGGATCGGCTTTTGCGGTCCGGAAGTTGATAGCTGGATGACGAATGAGTATTGTTCGAAAGAAAGTCCTGTATTTAAGGTCGGTATCAATGATGAGATCGTTTCTTTATTCAGAAAAGCTATTGATGTTGCTAACGAAGAACCTACTTTATATCAACGCGTATTGAGTGGATTGGTGACCTATCTGGTAGCACTAATGTGTAGTATCGATAAGAACCTTCAGGTAGAGAATGATGATTTCTCTTCTAAAATAGATTATGCTTGTGTGCTCATGAAGGAATTGATAGATCAACCAGTTTCTATGCAAGAGATTGCCAAAAAAGCAGGTATGGGATATTCTCTTTTTCGAAAGTTGTTTAAGGAACAGAAGAATTATGCACCTGTGCAATATTTCCAGAATCTGAAAATACAGAAAGCCATAGAGTTGTTGACTACTACTACTATTCCGGTAAAAGAGATAGCATATAGGCTCGATTTTGAATCCCCGGCTTATTTCTCTGCCCGGTTCAAGAAACAAACAGGAAAATCACCTATAGAATATCGAGAAGAATTTCGTATCAAATAATGATAGTGTTCTGGCAATTATCGAAAGTCTTTCTCTTTTAAGATGACTAAGTTTGTATCATAATTAAAAAATGAATAATGCTATGATACAACAAAAAGTAAGAGTGGGACTTTTAGGAGTCGGATTGGATACTTATTGGGGACAATTTGAAGGGCTTCTTCCCCGTCTGTTAACTTATCAGGATGAAATAGCTGCCAAAATAGAGGCAATGGACGTACAAGTTATCAATACGGGGATGGTGGATTCGCCTCTAAAAGCTAATGAATGTGTCCTACAATTAAAACAAGCTGATGTAGAATTGGTTTTTCTGTTTATTTCTACTTATGCTCTTTCTTCTACGATACTACCTGTAGCTCAACAAGTAGGCAAGCCTATTATTATATTAAATATACAGCCTGCATCAGCAATAGATTATCAAAAACTCAATTCAATGGGGGATAGAGGAAGAATGACAGGTGAATGGTTGGCACATTGTCAGGCATGTTCTGTTCCGGAGTTTGCGAGTGTTTTCAATAGAGCCGGTGTGCGATATGATATTATCACCGGCTATTTATCAGAAGATTATGTTTGGGAGGAAATAGCCTCTTGGGTTGACGCTGTACGTGTAATGTATGGAATGCGCACAAGCCGTTTGGGAGTTTTGGGGCATTACTATTGTGGTATGCTAGATGTATATACTGATCTTATGAAGCAGAGCGCAGTGTTTGGTACTCATATAGAGTTGCTGGAGATGTGTGAGCTAAAAGCTTATAGAGAAGAAGTTAGCGATGGGGAACTGAAGCGAAAACTGGACGAATTTTATGATAAGTTTAATGTGGAAGCATCATGTAGTTCGGAAGAGCTAGTGAGGGCTGCACGTACTTCTGTGGCTTTGGATAAATTAGTGAATGTGCATCAACTGGGAGCGATGGCTTATTATTACGAAGGATTCTGTGGGAATGATTATGAGAATATTGTAACTTCTGTTATTGCAGGTAATACGTTGTTGACAGGATATGGAATACCCGTTGCCGGAGAATGTGAAGTGAAAAATGCACAGGCGATGAAAATTATGTCACTATTAAAAGCTGGTGGTTCTTTCTCTGAATTTTATGCAATGGATTTTAAGGATGATATTGTATTACTAGGACATGATGGCCCGGCACATTTTGCAATCGCCGAAGAGAAAGTGAAACTAGTGCCTCTTCCATTATATCACGGTAAACCGGGTAAAGGTCTGTCCATCCAGATGAGTGTTAAACCAGGTGATGTTACACTTTTGTCGGTATGTGAGGGAAGAGACGGAGTCTTTCTACTTGCTGCTGAGGGAGAGGCTGTACAAGGAGAAACTCTACATATTGGCAATACAAATAGTCGTTATCGCTTTCCGTGTGGTGCTCGTCGGTTTATGGATCAATGGAGTAAAGCGGGACCTTCACATCATTGTGCGATTGGCATTGGACATAAAGTCTCTGAACTGAAGAAACTGGCATTTCTTCTGGATATTCCAATAATAGTAGTTGAATAATGCTTTAAAACTCTTTTTATGGAAAAGTTGAAGTATTCTCTTTTGTTTATGATTTCGATTCTGGCTATTTCCAATAGATGGGTGTCGGCAAATGACATCGATGACGAAAGGAACCGTATATACAATAGTTCTTATAGTGGGAAATATAATAATCGAATCGCTTTTCCTATAGGGGGAATTGGTACAGGTATGTATTGTCTGGAAGGAACAGGCTATATATCTCATATGTCAGTATGGCATCGACCGGAAGTTTTTCATGAACCGGGAATGTTTGCTGCTCTGTATGTGAAGGGGGTATGTAATGGGGCTAAGGTACTTGAAGGACCTGTATCTGATTGGAGAAAATTTGGAATGCCCAATTACGGAACAGGAGGTAGTATGGGATCAATATTAGGACTTCCCCGTTTTGATACAGTCGAATTTGAAGCACGTTTTCCGTTTGCCAAGGTTTCATTAACAGATAAAGATATTCCCGTTAAGGTAACCATTTTGGGGTGGAGTCCTTTTATTCCGGGTGATCCGGATAATTCCAGTTTACCGGTAGGAGGATTGGAATATAGTTTAGAGAATACTAGTAAAGAGGTTCAGGAAACTATTTTCTCCTACCATGCTCGTAACTTTCTGAGTTGGGGTAAAGGATTGGATGCTATAAAAACGATGCCTCATGGGTTTATCCTTTCACAGTCAGGTACAGAAACGGAGCCTCATTTGCAGGGTGATTTTGCTATCTTTACGGATCAGGATTCTTTAAAGATTAATTATTGTTGGTTTCGTGGAGGATGGTTTGATAGTCTTACGATGGTCTGGAACGCTATTGAGGCAGGTTTAATGCCACAATGTCCAGCAATAGAGAAAGGTGCACCAGGAGCTTCTATGTTTGTCCCGGTAACATTGATGCCAGGGGAAAAGAAAACAATCAGGATTTATACGGCATGGTATGTTCCTAACTCGACTTTGAGGCTTGGAGAGGAACCGGAAGACTGGAATGACAATAATGTTGACTCCGCAAGACTAGCTGTAGAAAAGGCAGATAAGGGTAATTATAAACCTTGGTATAGTAGCCGCTTTACAGGAGTAAATGAGGTTATTGATTATTTTCTGTCTCATTATAAGATTTTGCGCAATCAGACAGAAAGGTTCACAGACTCTTTTTATCGTTCTACCTTACCGCCTGAAGTGATTGAAGCTGTTTCTGCTAACTTAAGTATTTTAAAGTCTCCAACGGTGATGCGGCAATATGACGGACGCTTATGGACTTGGGAGGGATGTGCCGATAATTGGGGATCGTGTCATGGCTCATGTACTCACGTCTGGAATTATGCACAGGCTATTCCACACTTATTTCCTTCTTTGGAACGTTCGTTAAGGCATACAGAATTTGAAGAAGGGCAAGATTTGAAAGGCCATCAAGTGTTTCGTGTCAATTTACCGATTCGTCCTACCCGGCACAATTTTCACTCAGCTGCTGACGGGCAATTGGGAGGTATAATGAAAGTATATCGTGAGTGGAGAATTTCAGGTGAAAATGAGTTCCTTATCTCTATGTATCCAAAAGTAAAAAAGAGTTTGGACTACTGTATCTCAACTTGGGATCCTCGTAGGGTAGGAAGTATTGAAGAACCACACCATAATACTTATGATATTGAGTTCTGGGGGCCGGATGGTATGCATAATAGTTTCTATTATGGAGCTTTATCAGCTTTCATTCGTATGAGTGAGTTTCTCGATAAAGACGTTACTGAATATAAGAAACTATTGAAAAAAGGACGAAAATTTACTGAAACAGGCTTGTTTAATGGTGAGTATTTTATCCAAAAGATAGAGTGGAGGGGATTGAATGCAAAAGATCCGACTGTTGCACAAAGTTTCCATAGTTCTTATTCTCCCGAAGCGAAAGAAATACTGGAGAAGGAAGGTCCTAAGTATCAGTATGGGAACGGTTGTCTGTCTGATGGAGTTTTGGGGTCGTGGCTCTCCCGAATGTGTGGGATGGAAGAAACTCTGAATACAGAAAAAGTGAAGAGCCATTTATTATCAGTACATCGATATAATTTTAAGAAAGATCTGACTGATCACGCCAATCCTCAACGTTCCCCTTACGCTTTAGGCAAAGAAGGAGGCTTATTATTAGGAAGTTGGCCTAAAGGGGGCAAGTTGTCATTACCTTTTGTCTATAGTAATGAAGTCTGGACAGGAATAGAATATCAAGTAGCTTCACATTTGATGCTACAGGGAGAAGTAGAAAAAGGCCTTGAGATCGTACGTGCCTGTAGGCAACGTTATGATGGAAGCGTCCGTAACCCTTTTAATGAGTATGAGTGTGGACATTGGTACGGACGAGCGTTATCCAGTTATGGCTTACTTCAAGGATTGACAGGAGTCCGATATGATGCTGTAGATAAAACACTGTATATTAATTCAAAAATAGGAGACTTTATTAGCTTTATCAGTACGGAGTCTGGATTTGGTAATATAGAACTTCGTTCCGGAAAACCTTTTGTAAAAGTAGTATCCGGTCATATAGAGGTTGACAGATTTGTCGTATCGGGGAAAGTAGTTGAATAATCAACAATAAGATAATAACTAAATTTTTAAGTGATAACTAAATACTATAATATTATGGATAGAAGAACTTTTCTTAAATCTGCGAGTATGAAAGGTACTGCCATTGTTACAGCTTCTGCTGTGGGTACTGAAATGCTTCATGCAGCGGAGAGCATAGGGGCTTCTGATGTTGCGTCAGGAAAGCGGAATGCTCCAAAAGCGAAACGGTTACCGGAAGATTTACAAGAGCTTGTAAAAGATAGTTCTTTGTTGAGAAAACCTGATAACCTGACAGTTGCCTGCTATACTTTTCCGAATTATCATGCTTCTGCATTGCATGATAAGATTTATGGGCCGGGTTGGACGGAATATAATTTGGTGAGAAGCGCCCGTCCTTGGTTCCAGGGGCATGCTCAGCCTAGAGGTCCCTTGCTTGGGGAGATGGATGAAAGTAAGCCGGGTACTTGGGAAAAATATAATGAGCTGTGCAAGCAGAGTGGTATTGATGTGCTGATTTGGGATTGGTACTGGTATAATAATGAGCCATGTTTGCATGAAGCTCTTGAGAATGGCTTTTTGAGAGCTTCAAACCGTAATGATGTGAAGTTTGCCTGTATGTGGACCAACCACCCTTGGTATGTATTGTATCCAACTTTATTACCCAATGGATATAAAGCTTATCCTCCAAGTTTTGCACCGGCAGATGGTAGCTTGAAAGAGTGCTGGCAGAGTTTGTCCTATATCATTTCCAGATATTGTCATTTGGAAAATTATTGGAGGATTGATGACAAGCCTGTGGTATGTATTTGGGACCCTAATCGTTTGGAGAAGAATATTGGGGTTGACGGGGTTAAACAGTTGTTTGCTGAATTAACGGAATTTGCCCGTAAGTTGGGACATAAAGGGTTACATTTCCATTCTTCAGGTTTTTATTCTCCTAATTCGAAAGAGGTTGGTTATAATACTGCCGGTTCTTACAATCCGTTTACTTGGGTAGCTGATAATTACCAGCCCAAGAATATCGAACTGCCGGATTATGGAGTGGCTGCTGCTGATGTGGCTTTCAAATTATGGCCTAAACATCATGATGACTTTGCCATACCGTATCTTCCATCTCTTTCGCCAGGGTGGGACTCTACTCCCAGATATATTCCGCCGGTGAGCAGACCGGATCAACCCAATCGCGATGCATGGCCTAATTGCGTTATTTTGGATAATGAAAATCCTGCATCTTTCAAAGCACTTGTTCAGTCGGCTTTTGCGTATTTGAATAAGCATAAGGATGTTCCTCCGATCCTCACTATTGCCTGTTTTAATGAATGGACTGAAGGGCATTACTTATTGCCGGATAACCGATTTGGATATGGAATGCTTGATGCGCTTGCTGAAGCCGTGGGAAAGTCTGATAACCATCAGATACATGGATTTTTTTAATATTGAATTTGTTGAACTTTAAATAAGAAAGAAAATGAAAAACCAGTTTGTTAAATGTATTAGTCAGTTATTGTTTTTATTGTTGATAATAGGTGTATTGCCTGTTTATGCACAGAAAAAAAGTAAAGAGAAGATTTATCGTTTGCCTGATGATCTTGAAACATTGGCAGGTGATCCTGCTTTGTTAAAGAAACCGGAAGGATTAACGGTGGCTGCTTATGCTTTTCCTAATTATCATGCTTCGGCTTTGCATAATAAAATATATTCTCAGGGCTGGACTGAATATAATTTGATTCGTAGCGCTCGTCCTTGGTTTGAAGGGCATCAACAGCCACGTACGCCCTTGTTAGGGGAGCTTGATGAGAGTAAGCCTTCTACTTGGGAGACATATAACAAGCTTTGCAAACAAAGTGGCATTGATGTTTTGATTTGGGATTGGTATTGGTATGATGGTAAACCATGTCTGCATGAAGCATTGGAAAATGGTTTTCTGGAAGCTAGTAATACAAAAGACGTAAAGTTTGCTTGTATGTGGACCAATCATCCTTGGTATGTATTGTATCCAACGAAGCGTACTGATGGAAGTAATGCTTATCCTCCAAGTTTTGATGCTCCCGATTTCTCTAAAGAAGAGTGTTGGAAAAGCCTTTCTTATATGATTTCACGCTATTGCCATTTGGAGAATTATTGGAGAATTGATGATAAGCCGGTGATTTGTATTTGGGATGCACGGCGTTTGGAATCTAAATTGGGAATAGCAGGAGTGAAACAGTTATTTGCGGAGTTGACGGATTATGCAAAAAAACTGGGACATAAAGGTTTGCATTTTCATGTGACAGGTTTCAGTTGTGGAAATATGAAAGAAGAGGGATATGATACTGTAGGCTCTTATAATCCGATGGATTGGATTGCAGGTCGCTTCCAACCCAAAGAAATCGAATTGCCGGATTATGGAACAGTGGCAGCTGATGTGGCTTTTAAGTTATGGGATGAACATCATGGTCAGTTTGATATTCCTTATGTTCCGGCTGTAGCTCCGGGATGGGATTCTACTCCAAGATATATAGCTCCGGCGAATCGTCCGGCAAAAGCAGACCGTAGTCAATGGCCGGGTTGCACTATTTTTAAGAATGAGAATCCAGCCTCTTTCAAGGCTTTTGTTCAATCGTCTTTTGTGTATTTGAACAAACATCCGGAAGTTCCACGAATTCTGACCATTGCTTGTTTTAATGAATGGTCTGAAGGACACTATTTATTGCCGGACAATCGTTTCGGTTATGGTATGCTCGATGCTTTAGGGGAAGCCTTAGGTAAAGAAGGAAATCACGAAAAGCACGGGAAATGATTTGTTAAACGTTAAATCTGAGAACTTATGTTTACTATGACAAACTTTGCAAAGAGAGGACGGTTGTCAATCTCTTGGAGGGCATGTATCCTGTTAGTTGGTCTTTGTTGTCCTTTTCCTGTAGTTTCTTCTTATGCAACAGACAGTATAACAGAGATTCAGCAGAATAAGACAAAGAAATTTAGAGGTAATGTATTGGATGAGGCAGGAGCACCGGTAACAGGTGCTACTGTCCAGATACAAGGGAAAGCTGGCGGTGTCATAACTGATATAGATGGTAATTTCACGATCGAAGTTGGCGAGAGTGATGTTTTGCAAATAACCTTTATAGGTTTGGAGACTCAATTGGTTCCTGTTAGAGGAAAAGCGTCTATGAAGATTGTGATGAAAGAATTACGGGATGAGCTGGAAGAAGTGACAGTAGTAGCTTTTGCTAAGCAAAAAAAAGAGAGTGTAATCGGTTCTATTCAGACTGTAAAACCTGCGGAGCTGAAAACACCCAGTAGTAATCTGACTACTTCTTTGGCTGGGCGTATGGCAGGTGTGATAGCGTATCAACGTAGTGGTGAACCAGGGAAAGACAATGCTAATTTTTTTATACGTGGTGTAACGACGTTTGGTTATAAAAAAGACCCATTGATTTTGCTTGATAATGTGGAAGTATCGTCAGATGACTTGGCGCGAGTACAGCCCGATGACATTGCTAGTTTCTCAGTATTGAAAGACGCGACATCTACAGCGTTATATGGAGCACGTGGTGCAAATGGAGTTATCTTGGTAACAACAAAAGAAGGAAAGGAAGGAAAAGCTCAGGTGTCGGTTCGTGTGGAGAATTCCTTTTCAGCTCCGACGAAGATGATTGATATTGCTGATCCTATTTCATATATGAGATTAAACAATGAAGCCGTTCTGACACGTGATCCTCAAGGGGTCATTCCTTATCCGGAATCTAAAATTGCTAATACTATGGCTCCCAATAGGAATCCGTATGTTTACCCGACCGTAGACTGGATGAAAGAGATGTTTAAAGATTATACTGTTAATCAGCGGGTAAACTTCAATGTAAGAGGTGGTGGTAGTGTGGCAACTTATTATCTGGCGGGCACATTTAGTAATGACACAGGATTACTTAAGAATGATGGATTGAATAACTTTAATTCGAACATTAGCCTGAAGAAGTACAATATCTTATCAACTTTTAATATTCATCTGACAAAGACAACAGAAGTGAAGGTGCGTTTTCAGGCTGATTTTGATGATTATCGTGGTCCTGTTGACGGAGGTAATATCTTATTCGATCATGCTATACACGCAAGTCCGGTTGATTTTCCTAAATATTATTTGCCTGATTTACAAAATCAAGGGGTAGGACATCCGCTTTTCGGTAACATGGAGGGAGCTAACCATATCAATCCTTATGCAATTATGACTAGCGGGTATAAGGATTATAGTCGTACCAACATTTCTGCACAAGCAGAAATTGAGCAGAATTTGGACTTTATAACAGAGGGGTTAACTGTACAAGGGCATTTTAGTACAGTGAGACGTTCTTATTTTGATGTTTCCCGCTCTTATACTCCGTATTACTATAAAATTGGTTTTTATGATAAAGAGTCGGATAACTATGTATTACAAGCACTAAATCCTGATAGCGGGACAGAATATCTGGGCTATAGTGAAGGGCCGAAAGATGTCTATACCCAAATATATATGCAGGCTAAAGCCAATTATGTCCGGAAGTTTGGTTTGCACGATGTAGGAGCTTTGTTGGTATATCAAAGGAAAGAAGAACTCTTGGGGAATGCCGGTAGTGTTATAAAATCATTACCTAAAAGAAATCAGGGAATATCTGGTCGAATGTCTTATGGTTATGATAGCCGTTATTTTGTAGAATTCAACTTTGGATACAATGGATCCGAACGATTCGCTCAGAATGAAAGATATGGTTTTTTCCCTTCTATAGGAGGTGCATGGATGCTCTCTAATGAGGCTTTTTGGAGACCGATAGAGAAAGTGGCAAATAAGTTGAAGTTAAAGGTTACTTATGGTCTTGTCGGTAATGATGCAATAGGAAGTGATTCAGATCGATTTTTCTACTTGTCTAATATGAATATGAACTCTTCCGGTAGAGGACAGGTTTTTGGAACCAACTGGGGAAATTATAAAGATGGGATTTCCACGGTACGTTATCCCAATGAGTTTATAACATGGGAAGTTGCAAAGAAGCTGAATATTGGTTTTGAACTAGGCTTGTTCAATAGTTTGGATGTACAATTTGACTATTTCCGTGAAGACCGTTCTAAAATCCTAATGGACAGAAGTTTTATTCCTACTACAATGGGATTGGAGGCTAGTGTACGTGCTAATGTAGGTGAAGCTGCATCTCATGGAGTAGACTTGTCGGTGAATTATAACCATTGGTTTAATAATAAGATTTGGTTGCAGGGTTATGGTAATTTCACTTATGCGACAAGTGAATTTAAAGTGGCTGATGAACCGGATTATGCTGCTGCCGGATTACCATGGAGGTCAAGAGTCGGTTACAGTTTGAGCCAACAATGGGGATATATTGCAGAGCGACTTTTTGTAGATGAGGCAGATATTGCAAACTCTCCGGTACAAAGTTTTGGGACATATTTGCCTGGTGATATCAAGTATAAGGATATAAATAAAGATGGAAAGATATCTGATGCTGACTTAGTTCCTATCGGTTATCCTACAACGCCTGAGATTACGTATGGTTTTGGGTTGTCAATGGGATTTAAGAATTGGGACATATCTTGTTTCTTCCAAGGATCTGCAAGATCTAGTTTCTTTATAGATTCGGAGCAGATAGCACCATTCAATAATCCTCCGTCAACGACAGGTTCTTATACTCGGAAGACAGCATTATTTCAGGCGATAGCTGATAGCTATTGGTCAGAAGAACATCGTGATATTTATGCATTCTGGCCGCGTCTTTCTACTGAATCGATAAAGAATAATACTCAAGTGAGTACTTGGTGGATGCGTGATGGTTCTTTCATGCGCCTGAAATCATTAGAGTTAGGGTATAGCTTTCCGCAACAAATGATAAAGAAGATTCATTTGACTAAATTGCGTTTGTATGCGAATGGAACTAATTTATTGACCTTCAGTAAATTTAAACTTTGGGATCCGGAGATGGGTGGATTAGGAGTCGGATATCCCAATCAGCGTGTTATTAATTTAGGTATACAAGTTGACTTTTAAAGAATAATAATATGAAAACTAAGAAGATATTTAATTTCCTGCTACTCTTAGGTTTCTTGTCTGGATGTGATTATCTTGATATTGTTCCAGATAATCTGCCGACTTTAGAGATGGCTTTTAATAACAAGAGTTCTGCTGAAAGATTTCTGTTCACTTGCTACTCTTTTGTTCCGGAACATGGTAAGATTGGAACCGACCCGGGGATGGATGTAGGTGATGAAGTGTGGTATTATAGTGATAATTCTGCCGACTATTCAAATAAAACGACTTTTTGGATAGCCAAAGGCATGCAAAATTCCAATGAACCTTTGGTCGATTATTGGAATGGGACACAATGGGGAAAAGCCATGTTTGTAGGGATACGTGATTGTAATGTTTTTATAGAAAACATAGAGAAGGTTCCTGATCTTTCGGCTTATGATAAAGAAACATGGAAGGCAGAAGCCAAGGTCTTGAAAGCCTTCTATCATTTTTGGATGATGAGAATGTATGGTCCTATCCCAATTATAAAAGAAAACATCCCGGTTTCGGCTGGTGAGGATGAAGTGAGAGTCGTTCGCGATAAGATAGATGATATTGTGACTTATATTGTTTCTCTGATAGATGAGTCAGTCGAATATTTGCCATTGAATATTCAGAACGAAGCAGCAGAAATGGGACGAATAACTCGTCCGGCTGCTAAGGCTATTAAGGCTAAGATATTAGCATTTGCAGCGAGCCCGTTTTTTAATGGCAATCTGGATTATGCAAATTTCAAAAATGCCGAAGGTGAACCATTCTTTAATCAGGTATATGATAATGAGAAATGGACAAAAGCTGCGGATGCCTGTTTGGAGGCCATTCAATGTGCGGAGGAAGCGGGACATGGACTTTATGAGTTCGTAAATATGTCTTCTACCCAATTGAGTGATGAAACAATTCTTTCATTAAGTAATCGTTGCAAGGTTACCGAGCGTTGGAATAAAGAACTTGTTTGGGGATGTGGACAATCGGGTATAAGAGATTTGCAGGTACTTTGTCAGCCTTGGTTAGAGTCTAATTACTCTTCTGACGACCGATATCATAATGCCCGAAATGGAACATTTGCACCCACTTTGGCTGTGGCTGAAACTTTTTATACTAAGAATGGTGTACCAATGGATGAAGACAAAAATTATGATTATAGTAAGCGATACACTACTCAAGTAGCAACTGAAGCCGATAAGTATTATATTCAACCGGGTTATACGACTGCAAAACTACACTTTGATAGAGAACCTCGTTTTTATGCAACACTAGGTTTCGATGGTTCCAGTTGGTATGGCATTGGTAAGATGGATGATAATGATATGTGGTATCTTCAGGCAAAAGCCAAACAGGCTTCAGGAAAGCGTGGAAATACTTTGTATTCAATCACTGGATATTTTGCAAAGAAGCTGGTACGTTATCAGAATGCGATGGTTCCTGCAAGCATACAGATAGAGACATATCCTTTCCCGATAATACGGTTGGCAGATTTATATCTGTTGTATGCTGAAGCTTTGAATGAGGCTAAGAAAGAAGAAGGCACAGTGCCTGAGGATTGCTATACTTACATTGACAAAGTGAGAGCAAGAGCCGGGCTAAAGGGAGTAAAAGATTCATGGCGTTTATATGCGAATGATGCCAATAAACCCAATACTTATGAAGGCTTTCAGACAATTGTGCGCAAGGAAAGAATGATTGAGTTGGCGTTGGAAGGGCAGCGTTTTTGGGATATAAGACGCTGGAATCTGGCTAATCAATACTTTAATAAGTCTTTGCAAGGATGGGATATTAATCAATCTGAAACAAACGAATATTATAAGCTGAATACTTATTTTATTCGTAACTATGAAGATCGTGAAAATCTTTGGCCCTTAAAAGATTATGACTGCATTGTGAATCCTAAATTAGTTCAAAATCCTGGTTGGTAAAAATGAATATTATGAAATCATATATAATGGTATTGCATCTTGTCTTGATATTCTTATCAATCGGATGCAAAGAAGACGATAACATAAGACCCTTTGGGAAAGATGTGGAAGCTGGTGCTCCTGGTGTAGTATCAGAGATTAAAGTGAAAAATATTCCGGGTGGAGCGGTTATAGCTTATCAACTACCAGATAATCCGGATATCATGTATGTGAGAGCCCGCTATAAAGTTGGTCAGGGGAAAGAAATGGAGGCTAGAGCCTCAGTCTATGCAAATGAATTGACTGTCAATGGATTTGGAGATATGAATGAACATGAAGTTGAATTGTCTTGTGTGGACCGGATGGAAAATGAGGGGGCTACGACTGTTGCAGTAGTAACTCCATTGAAGCCTTCTGTTCTGACTACCTTCGAATCTTTGGAAGTGAATGCTACATTTGGTGGGGTATATGTAAATTTCAAAAATCCAGAAAAAGCGAGTCTTTCTATTCATGTTGTAACTACTGATTCGTTAAATCAGCCTTATGAAGCTCATGTACAATATACACAGGCAGAGAAAGGACCTTTTTATGTTCGTGGATTTAAAGCAGAAGAAAGGATGTTTGATATTTATGTAGTTGACCGTTGGGGGAATAGTTCGGATACTTTATATAATGTTTTAACTCCTTACGAGGAAACCCGATTAAATAAAAAACTTTTCTATCCATACATATTGCCGAATGATGTAGCATGTAATGCGTGGGGAGGAAACTTAGCTTATGCATGGAATGACGATTATACTCCTGCTCTTTTTGTACATAGTCCGGGTGGAGATACATTCCCGATGTGGTTTACTTTTGATATGGGAGTCACTGCGAAACTGAGCAGGTATAAATTCTATCATCTTTTTATGGAGGAACATGCTTTCCAGCGTGGTAATCTAAAGACTTGGGAAGTTTGGGGGAGAACAGATACGCCTCCTGCTGACGGAAGTTGGGATGGATGGACTAAATTGATGGATTGTGAGTCTCATAAACCGTCAGGACTACCTGTTGGGCAGCATACAGCAGAAGACTGGGAATATTTGCAAGCAGGTGAGGATTTCGAATTTCCGGCAGAAGCTCCTCCAGTGAGATATATTCGTTTCAAGGTTCTTGAAACATGGGGAGGTATGGACTTTATACACTTTACAGAATTTACTTTCTGGGGCAATGTAATATCTAACAATTAAAAGAGCTGAATATGAAATATTTATATAAGATAGGATTAATACTTAGTGTTGTATTGACTGCCGGAGCTTGCTCCGGTCAGTTGGACACGATCCAAGAGTATCTGGATGCCGGTGAAACTATCTATGCGGCAAAAATGGATTCTGTTGACATACGTCCTGGATATAATCGGGTAGAAGTAACGGGATTACTTAAATATGGTATGGATACAGAAAGGTGCGTTATTCATTGGACACCGGACAATGACTCTTTAGTAGTGCCTGTTAAACGGATAGATCCGGTAGATACTTTTCGTGTTTTTATAGAGAATTTACCTGAAGGTACTTATCAATTTGAGATTGTTACCTATAACAAAAGTGGGTATCGTTCTATTTCAACCTCAAAAGGAAGTAAAACTTATGGTGATCGGTACATAAGTTCTTTACGGGTACGTTCTTTGTTGAGTACAGAGGTTGAAGGGGAAAATCTGTTACTAAATTTTTCCTCAGAAATGGCCGAAGCATTGGCAACTAAAGTGTTTTATCTGAATAGTGCCGGCGAGAAGCAGGAACAAGAGGTGGCAAGAGGAGATAATCAGATTAAGATTACTGATTGGAAGCCGCGGGGAGCCTATGAAGTCAAAACATATTATATTCCGGAGGTGAATGCAGTAGATACTTTCTCTGTTTCTTCAACGGGGGTATTCCCAGAAAAAATAGTTGAAATGGATAAAAGTACATTCCGTGAAATAATACTGGATAATGATATCCGATTGAACGCTTGGGGAGGAGCATTATGGAAAGCATGGGATAATGCATACGAAAATACAAACTATGCACATAGTGATAATACGAATCCGATCGTTTTTCCTGCTTGGTTTACTTTCGATTTAGGAGAGAAAGCTCTTTTAAAGCGTTTTGACTTGTTTTCGGTTGTTCGTGATGATTTGAATTATAATGGAGGAAATATGAAGAGCTGGGAAATCTGGGGTAGAGAAGATGAACCGGCAAATTCTTCTTGGGATGGATGGACTAAGCTGATAACTTGTAATTCTTTCAAGCCTTCTGGCAAGCCTGTTGGCGAGAATACGGATGAAGACAATTCTTATATAGCAAAAGGAGAAAAGTTTGATTTTCCATCAGGTATTCCGGAGGTTCGCTATATAAGAATTAAGGTTCTCGATTCATGGAGTGGACAGGGATATGTACAGTTCTCGGAATTTACATTTTATAAAAGTGAATAAAAATGAAACATCTACTTGCTGGTATTTTAGTATGGGTGATATGGGGACTTTGTTCTTGTCAGTCTGATGGTAAGGTGATCATTCCTTCACCCATTTATGTAGATAATCACTATCATGGTCCGGCTGATCCGGAGATAACCTGGAATCCTAAAACAGAAGAATGGATGATTTTTTATACATCACGTCGTCCTTTTAAAGATCAGGCTTCTTATGTAGGAACGCCTGTGGGGGTTGCTGTGTCCAAAGATTTTGTACATTGGAAGTTTGCGGGATATTGCTCGTTCGATGGTGTAGGCGGTCAGCCGGATAGTGAGAAAACGTATTGGGCACCGGGTGTGATTGTGGAAGGTGATAGTGCCCATATGTTTGTGACTTTGAAAGATGACTCTACTCCGGTCTGGGGTGGACCTAGTAACATTGTTCATTTCTCTGCACCTTTGGAAGATATGATTTCAGGGTGGAGACGGGTAAATACAGTGGTGGATACTCCGATTTCTATTGATGCGACTGTTGTAAAGAATGGTGATCGTTGGGATATGTGGTATCGTGACCGTCCGACAGAAGATACAGGCGGATTGTATTATGCACAAAGTAATGATTTGTATCATTGGACATTAAAGGGGCTTGCCAAAGGCGATATTAATAATGTCGAGGTGACGAAGCATACATATCAGGAGGGGGCTTATGCTTTTCAGTGGAAAGGTTATTTCTGGATAATAGCTGATCCTCATAAAGGATTGGCCGTGTATCGTTCGAAAGATGCGGAGAACTGGGAATATCAAGGAATTGTCATGTATGAACCGGGTACTCGGTTCTTTGACAATACTCGCGCCCGGCATCCTAGTGTCATTATCAGAAATGATCGGGCATTCATTGTATACCATGTGCAACCCTTTTTAGGATATAATCCAAATACACACGAGGCTGGTGATGATGTTTACCAGAAACTGAGTTTCTTGCAGATGGCGGAATTGGAGTTTAAGGATGGAAAACTTATTTGTGACCGTAATAAGGTACTGTATAAATAAGATTGCAGGATATTGGATGTCATTATATTAGATATTATTTCTGTAAATGAGTAAATAGATTAAGTAAAGCGTGGAATATTACCACATATTTCACGCTTTTACTATATAGATGTGTCAGATTAAAACAATATAGAGATGAAAAAACTGTTGTTAATAGAAATTCTCCTTACCATAAGTTTTACGCTTATGGCAGAAGATCCCGCTAAGACTTATAAGAACCCGGTTGTTAATTATAGTTTGCCCGATCCCAGTGTGATCAGGGCAGAGGATGGATACTTTTATTTGTATGCAACGGAAGATATCAGGAATTTACCGATTCACCGTTCTAAAGACTTGATCAAATGGGAGTCTGTCGGTACAGCTTTTACCGATGAAACACGTCCGACTTTTGAGCCAAAAGGGAATTTATGGGCACCTGACATTAATAAAATAGGAGACAAATATGTACTCTATTATTCGATGTCTTGCTGGGGAGGTGAGTGGACTTGTGGAATAGGCGTAGCTACTGCCGACAAACCGGAAGGCCCTTTCGTAGATCATGGAATGATGTTTAGAAGTAATGAAATTGGGGTTCAGAATTCGATTGATCCATTTTATATAGAAGATGGAGGGCGGAAATATATGTTTTGGGGGAGTTTTCGCGGCATATATGGAATAGAGTTAACAGCCGACGGGCTAAAAGTAAAATCTGGAGCAGACAAGAAACAGATAGCAGGAACCGCTTATGAGGGGACTTATATTCATAAAAAGAATGGATATTACTATCTGTTTGCTTCTACCGGAACTTGTTGTGAAGGATTGAAAAGTACGTATCAGACAGTAGTAGGGCGTTCTAGTTCATTGTGGGGACCTTATTTGGATAAACAGGGAAGGTCTATGCTCGATAATAACCATGTGGTATTGATTCATAACAACAAAAGCTTTGTAGGCACAGGACATAATGCGGAACTAATAACCGATAAAGCAGATAATGATTGGATTTTATATCATGGAGTGAGTGTTTCCAATCCCTATGGGAGAGTTTTATTGTTAGATAGAGTTGATTGGAAAAAAGGGTGGCCTGTTGTGAAAAGTAGTTCTGCTTCTACAGAATCCCCCAAACCTCATTTTTAAAACGATTTCTTTTTAGATATTGACAGGAGAGATTAAAATAGGTATTATTCCAATATAATTAGTTGTTTTTTTAGGCAGTTTGAACAGAATTTTTCTTTTATCGGTCAATTTGTGGCATTCTGAACAGCTGATGTTTGCTAACTTTGCCTTCGTCATCAAAGATTTTATTTTGTAGAACAGACAGAATTAAGATAACAACAAAATTTAATACTAACAGAATCGGAGATTGATTGCTACTGATTCGCATAATTTGATTTATATGAATTTAAAATGCTTACTTTGTGGAATAGCTATTTTGGTATGTGTCGGAACCGTAAAGGCTATTGACAATGTGTCGGAACGTGTATCCGCATCTATTTCTTTGAAAGTGCCGGGAAATGAGGCAAAACAGTACCCGTTGACTTTCCAGAAGACCAAAAACGACAAAAGCGCTTATCAGTTGGAAGCCTCTGAAAGAATTCCGTTGACAGTTTATCAAACAATAGAAGAAAAAGGCGGAAAATCGCAGATAACAGTATGTATCACTGCATTGGAGGATGTATATTTTAATTACAGTCAACAAGTGTCAACAGGGTTCCGCCATGATGACTGCCAGTTCTACATGCCCGGATTCTGGTATCGCCGTAATCTTCGTTCTCCAAAGTCGGCTCCCTCGTTTCATACTTCGGATAGTTGGTTGGTGCGTGAAGATAGGTTAAGTACCCCTCTTACAGGTATCTACAGTGAGGGAACCAAACGTTTTATGACCGTAAACCGTATCGATCAGTTCGAGAATGACGCTTTGACTACTCATCGGGAGGGAGAGGTTATTCTTTCCGGTAAAACCTCCCTTGGTTTCACCGGCTTTGAGAATCGTAATGGCATAGCTACACTTTCTTTCGGTTTCCCCTATCAGGAAGCTCCTAAGAGCTATATTCGCAAGCTGACATTGGCCCCGCAGGTAAAGGCTTTTCAGTTGTTGAAAAAAGGTGAAACCGTTTTATTGAACTGGACTATTTATGAAGATGCAGCCGAAGATTACTCGGATTTTATTCGTCATACTTGGGAATATTGTTACGATACTTATGCTCCAAAGCCAGTTGATACTCCCTATTCAATAGCGGACATGAAAAATACTCTTAGTTCTTTTTTCGTGAATAGCTTGGTGAGTAAACCGGAGTTGACTTACTATTCAGGGGTAGGCTTGCGGACAGATGATTGTAAAAGTAACGGAGAGGCGGAAGTCGGTTTTGTCGGACGTGTTCTTTTGAATGCATTCAATGCTTGGGAATATGGCTGGGAAAGCAATCGGGCAGAACTGAAGGAAAACAGCCTTAAGATTTTTGACAGTTACTTGAAGAATGGCTTTACTGAGGCAGGGTTCTTTAAGGAATTTGTGAATCTGGATCGTAACTTTGAGGAACCGGTTCATAGTATTCGCCGTCAATCAGAAGGAATCTATGCAATGCTTCATTTCCTGGCATACGAGAAAGAACAAGGACGTCGCCATCCGGAGTGGGAACAACGGATGAAGAAGATGCTTGACATGTTTATGCAATTGCAGAATCAGGATGGTAGTTTTCCACGTAAGTTCCGGGATGATTTTTCTATAGTCGATAAGAGCGGTGGTAGTACTCCTTCGGCTACTCTGCCATTAGTGATGGGATATAAGTATTTTAAAGATAAACGCTATCTGGATAGTGCCAAGAAGACAGCGGATTATCTGGAAAATGAACTGATTTCGAAAGCAGATTATTTCTCCTCTACACTTGATGCAAACTGTGAAGATAAGGAGGCATCGCTTTATGCTGCAACTGCTACTTACTATTTGGCATTGATAACCAAAGGAGAAGAGCATAAGCATTATGCCGACCTGACGAAAAAAGCTGCATATTTTGCGTTGTCATGGTATTATTTGTGGGATGTACCTTTTGCTCCCGGTCAAATGTTGGGTGATATAGGACTGAAGACACGTGGATGGGGTAATGTGTCCGTAGAGAATAACCATATCGATGTGTTTATCTTTGAGTTTGCTTCCGTGCTTCAGTGGTTGTCTAAAGAATATAAAGAACCTCGTTTTGCAGATTTTGCGGAAGTGATTTCTACGTCTATGCGGCAGTTATTGCCTCACGATGGTCATATGTGCGGCATTGCCAAAGTCGGTTATTATCCGGAAGTTGTTCAACATACGAACTGGGATTATGGAAGGAACGGAAAAGGATATTATAACGATATCTTTGCACCGGGATGGACGGTAGCCTCTTTGTGGGAGCTATTGACTCCGGGACGTGCCGAAAAGATGTTGGTTAAGTAATTCATCTAATCTGTGATATATATGCTAAAGAAACGATTCTATATTCTACTGTTCTTCTGCCTGCTTCTTGGAGGAAATGTAAATAGCAGTACAGTGGATAAAGGTGATAACAATGCTCCGTTTGAGAACAAACGTACGGAAACGGACTACTTGCCTATTGCTGATCCGTTTGTGATGCTTTACAATAATAAGTACTATGCTTATGGCACCGGAGGTACAGTGAACGAAGGATTTGCCTGTTTTTCTTCTGATGATCTGAAAAACTGGAAACGTGAGAGGCAGGCGCTTTCTGCAGATGATTCATATGGTAAATGGGGATTCTGGGCGCCGGAGGTTTATTATATTCAATCAAAGAAGAAATTTTATATGTTTTATTCTGTAGAAGAACATATCTGTGTGGCTACCTCAGATTCTCCGGTAGGACCTTTTCGGCAAGAGTCGAAGCAACCTATCTGGGAGGAGAAGAGTATAGATACCTCTCTTTTCATTGATGACGATGGTACTCCATACCTCTATTTTGTACGTTTCACAGATGGAAATGTTATCTGGGTAGCTCAGATGAGCGATGATTTAATGAAGATTAAAAAGGAGACTTTATCGGAATGTATAAAAGCAGAAGAGCCGTGGGAACTATTGCAGGCTAAAGTAGCGGAAGGACCTTCGGTGCTGAAAAAGAAGGGTATGTATTATTTGATTTACTCTGCCAATCACTATCAGAATAAAGGCTATGGAGTAGGATATGCCACTTCTAAGTCGCCAATGGGACCATGGACTAAGTATGACAAGAATCCGCTCTTGCAAGGGGATGAGTCTACCGGACTGGTAGGTACTGGACATGGTGCTCCTTTTCAATGCAAAGACGGCAGTTGGAAATATATTTTTCACGCTCATTGGAATAAAGAGAAAATACACCCGCGTACTTCATACTTTAAAGACTTTACCATATCTAAACAAGGTGTCGTTTCTATAACCGGAAAGGTTATTAAACCGAAAGTTATAAAGTAAACGGTTATCTTTATTTTTTCTGAGCAAATATTGTTCAAAAAGTAGGAGACTTCAGATATTAATGATTGATACGTCAGATATTAATAGTTGGCATGTCAGGTCTTAACAGTTGAGAAGTCAGTTATTAATGTCTGATAACGCAGGCATTAGTGTCTGAAGTCAGGTATATTAGGCATTGTTACAACAGTTATTTATCCTTGCCGGAATACTTATGTTTGCTTGTCAATCTTTCCATACGTATTGAGTGGATTGCATAAGATATTTATTTTATTCAAACTGATAGAGGGATCGAATACGGTTCCTCTATTGTTTTATACTACTGTATCGTTGTTTTAGTTATGTATTTCCATGTATTTGCATAGAATCTGTTAACTTTTGAACAATTTTTGATACACCAAATATTCCATGTTTGCTACTTTTGTCTTATAACTAACTAATAAATCGAATAGCGCATCATATTCAATAAACTATTATCTTTCACCGGTTTCTCTTTGATGTTTGCTTATTGTATAATAGTACCAATGATGGAAGGGTGTTCTGCTCACTTGATTTAGTGACAATGGCATCTGTTATTTGAGATATTAGATTAACTTTGTTGTATATAATACTTTTTTAATAAGATGAGGAGCACGTTATGAGAATATTGCACAGTCTTTCTATATTGATTGTTTTTATCTTTCATACTTTTTATGTATTTGCCGATTTGAATGAGGGTTATGCTTTTCGTTCACTGGATATAAATAATGGCTTATCTCAAAATACGGTTCACGCCATTCTTCAGGATAAACAGGGTTTTATGTGGTTTGGAACGAAGGATGGATTAGACCGATATGATGGCATTTCCTTTCGGGCTTTTATGAAAGAGTCCGGCACTTTGGGGAATAACTTCATTACCTCCTTGTACGAAGATCAGCAAGGACAAATCTGGATAGGAACAGATGTAGGACTCTATGTATATTCGCCTGAGCACGAGACTGTGGAACGTTTTATAATGAAAAGTGATTTAGATACAGGGATCGATTATACGGTCAATCTGGTGACGGGAGATAAGGACGGAGGAATTTGGGTGGTGACACAATCTCAGGCGGTTTTTTATTATAATCCTCAGACTAATAAGCTGATAAATTATCTGTCAGATCAATCCGGCAGGTTGAAATTTGGTAGTCTTGGGCAACTTTACTTTGATTCGGATAATGTATGTTGGCTGGATATACGTGATGGCAACTTGTATTTTTCAAAGGACAAACTCCAAACCTTGGTCCCGGTATTTCCTAAAGATGGAAATGAACCTTTCAAAGGAGAATATATATGCAAACTACTTCCCGGTCCTTATAATTGTATGTATGTCGGGACCATAACGGGGTTGAAAGAAGTGAATCTGACCAATAAGACTGTGCGTACTCTTTTATCCAAAGATGAATCCGGAGATGATATTTATGTTCGGGAGATAGCATTCTATTCGGATGATGAGTTATGGGCCGGAACGGAATCTGGGCTTTATATTTATAATTTACGTACAAAGAAAACTGTTCATTTACGGAATGTGAGCGGTGATCCGTATTCTATTTCCGATAATGCCATTTATTCGATTTGTAAAGATCGTGAAGGGGGGATATGGATTGGATCTTATTTTGGTGGTGTGAACTACTATCCTAAGCAATATACTTATTTTGATAAAGTCTATCCCCGGACAGAAATTGATGAAATGGGGAAACGAGTGCGGGAGTTTTGTGCCGATCATGATGGTACTCTCTGGATCGGTACCGAAGATAAGGGGCTTTTTCATTATTATCCTTCTACAGGGCTGATCGAACCATTCAGGCATCCGGACATTTATCATAATGTACATGGATTATGTCTGGATGGGAATTATTTATGGGTCGGACATTTTGCCAAAGGGCTAAATCGGATTGACTTGAGAACCCACGCTGTAAAGCATTATTTTGATGCTCCTAATGATATCTTCTCTATTTGCCGGACTACTTCAGGTAATTTATGGCTTGGAACAACAGCCGGATTATTCCGTTATCATTCTGAAACAAACCGTTTTGAACGTGTACCTGAACTTGGTTGGGTATTTATATATAATATCAAGGAGGATAAACAGGGGAATCTATGGCTGGCAACTTACATAGATGGTGTATATAAGAGAAATGTACGTACTGGTGAGTGGGAACATTATATGCATGATGAAACGAATCCTTCAAGCCTGCCTTCCAACAAAGTGCTGAGTATATTTGAGGATAGCCAAAATCAGCTTTGGTTTACAACACAGGGAGGAGGCTTTTGTCGCTTTGATCCTTCTGGTAAGATATTTGTGCGTTATGATTCGAGTATTGGATTGCCGAGTAATGTCGTACATCGAATTGAGGAAGATGAAAAGGGGTTGTTTTGGATTACAACCAATAAAGGGCTGGTACATTTTAATCCGAAAACTTTAGAATTTAAGGTGTATACGATTGCTAATGGGTTACTGAGTAATCAATTTAATTATCAGTCCAGTTACAAGGACAAGAATGGACGGATATACTTTGGTAGTATTAATGGTTTTATTTCTTTCGAACCGTCTGTTTTTGTTGACAATGATTTTCTTCCTCCTGTGGTAATAACAGATTTTATGCTCTTTAATAAAAAGGTTCCGGTTGGTAGTACGGACTCTCCGTTAAAGCAAAGTATCACATTATCCGACTACCTTGAGCTTCAATCGAATCAGAACTCGTTTTCTTTCAGTGTAGCAGCTCTTAGTTATCAGTCACCTGATATGAATACAGTATTATATAAGCTCGAAGGGTATGATTCAGAATGGTATTCGGTGGGTAAAAATCTGATTACATATTCTAATTTACCCTATGGGACGTATGTGCTAAAGGTAAAGGCTGCAAATAGTGATGGAATCTGGAATCCGGATGTTCGTACTTTAAAGATCCGGATTCTACCTCCGTTTTATTTGTCTGTATGGGCTTATATCATCTATGTAATATTAATACTCGGAGCACTTTTCGCTACTTTCTTCTACTTTAGAAAGCGGGCAGTCGAAAAGCACCAGAGAGCGATGGAGAAGTTTGAGCAGGAAAAAGAACGGGAACTTTATACTTCTAAGATAGAGTTCTTTACGAATGTGGCACATGAGATCCGAACCCCTCTGACGCTGATCAAAAGTCCTTTAGAAAGTGTACTTACCGAGAAGGAACTGCCTGAAAATGTGAAGATGGAATTAGAAATTATGGACCAGAATGCAGAACGATTACTGAATCTGACAAATCAATTACTTGATTTCCGTAAAACAGAAAATAAAGGGTTTAAGTTAAATCCGGTAGAGTGTAGCGTCGGTTCTATTATTCGTTCTGTTTATAAGCGCTTCACCACTTTGGTTAACCAGAAAGGAATTGAGCTTAAGGTAGAGATTCCCGAGGAAGAATTATTGGCTTCTGTGGATAAAGAAGCTTTAACTAAGATTCTCAGCAACTTGTTTACGAATGCTTTGAAATATGCCCAAACATATGCTTATCTCAGCTTATCTGTTGATGAGGCAGGGAAAGAGTTTACTATTGTTATGAGCAATGATGGAAAGATAATCCCTATTGAGATGCGTGAGAACATATTTCGTCCTTTCGTACAGTATCGGGATGGAAAAGACATAGTTCCGGGAACAGGCATTGGGCTGGCTTTGGCGCGTTCATTGGCAGAATTACATCAAGGGACGTTAACGATGGATCAAGATATGGAGTGTAACCGCTTCATCCTTTCCATTCCGATACGGCATCAGACGGCTTCGGATGTTTTGGAAGAAGAACATCGTGAAAAGCCAGTGTATGATGAAGAAGATAATGAAACACGTATAATGCCTTCTGATAAGGATAAAAAGGAAGTTGCTTCGGTCTTGATAGTAGAAGATAATAAAGATATGTTGGCTTTTGTTGCCCGACAGCTCTCGCCATTATACCATGTTATAACAGCCGAGAACGGGATAGAAGCACTAAAAGTACTTGAACACGAGTATATCAACCTTGTGATAAGTGATATAATGATGCCTGAAATGGATGGACTTGAATTGTGTGAGCATTTGAAGTCTAATTTAGACTACAGTCATATTCCTATTATATTGTTAACAGCTAAAACAACACTGGAGTCGAAGATTGAAGGACTGGAACAAGGAGCGGACGCATATATTGAGAAACCTTTTTCTGTAGAATATCTGCGTGTCAATGTTGCCAATCTGTTAAGTAATCGTGAAAGGCTGCGTCGTCGTTTTATAGAGTCTCCTTTTATAAAGGCCGATACGATGGCTCAAACGAAGGCGGATGAAGTTTTTATTCAGAAGTTGAACGAGTATGTATCTCAGCACCTCGATAACACCGATCTGGTGATTGATGACATGGCGGAAGCTATGAATATGGGACGTTCTAACTTTTACCGCAAACTGAAAGGAGTATTGGATATGAGTCCGAATGAGTATCTTCGTTTGATACGTTTAAAGAAAGCTGCCCAGCTTCTGAAAGATGGAAGATATGGGATTGTAGAAATTTCTTATATGGTAGGATTCAATTCACCTTCTTATTTCTCAAACTGTTTTAAGAAACAATTTGGAGTGTTACCAAAAGATTTCATGCAATGAACAAATTCTTATAAAATTGCTCTAAAACTGATTCTGACTATCTCTGCACTGTTTTTTGGATAGAATTTAATAATATCAGGTTAATTTCTTATATCCTTTTCAGGTAGGTTCCGATAACTTTGCGAATGTCTCGAAGGTAGGAACTTATTTTCTGACCAGTCTATTTGGTTGGGAAAAAACTTTCTTCTAGATCAATTAATATAGAAGTAACGGATAAATACCAGATTAGAAACTGGCTTTATAAGCTATTAATTATTATTAATCAATATCTAATTTTTCGCGCGAATATGATTTTGTATGTATTGTTTGGTAGATAGGGAGAAGAGTTGATACATAAATAAGGAATTGGCAGGTATTAGTTTTTTTATAAGACTCTTCTTCCACTTTTCTTCGCTGAAGTATATAATCCTTAAATAATACGATTTATGAACAAATTCCTTTTATAAGGATCATGATATAAATGTTTAACCAAAATAATAAAGAAAATGAAAAACAGTTTTTTGTGTGTCGGCTCTTTTCTATTGGCTGCTAGTTTTTTTACTAGTTGTACAGAAGACAAGGATTGGTCCGGTGGATTGAAGAATTCTGATCTGGTATTCCAGACTTATTTGCCAACAGAAGGTGCCAAAGGAACGGAACTTTCTATTCGAGGCAATAATTTTGGAGAGGATATCAGCCAAGTCCAAGTATGGGTGAATGAAAAAGAAGCAGAGGTGATTTCGGTTACTTCTACCCGTATTATGGCTAGGGTGGCTGAAGCTAGTGGTAGTGGCGTAGTGAAAGTCAGAGTTGGGGAAGTAGTATACAGTTATCCTGATTTATTTTCCTATGGTTATATTCGCAATGTGTACACTGTAGCTGGTAATGGTCAAGGTACCACAGTTGATGGTGCATATCTTCAGGCTTCTGTCCAATGGCCTATTGTGATGGTTTATGATAAATGGGATGATGCCATATTGTTCTTGCAAGATGAAGGAGAACACCGCATCCGTCGTATGAAAGATGGTAAAATTGAGACTTTATGTTCCACAAAAAGCTTAGTGAACAATGCACGCAGTATATGCTTCTCTCTTGATGGAGATACATTGTTTATAGGCAATGATAATGCGAATAACTATGTGGCAAATCCTGTTGCAGTCGGAATGGTAACTCGTAAAGGTGGTTTCAAAGATCTTAAGTCATATATTCCTTCTGAGAAATTAGCTCAGCCCCATATTAATGGTATCGCTGTTAATCCTGTAGACGGTTCGCTTTTTACTTATCATTGGGGACGCCATGTGTTTCGCTATAATAAAGCTACTGAGACTTGTGAATATGTGATTACACGAGATCAGTTCAATGAATTAGTAGTTGGTTTGTTCCCGGATGCTGACGGAAATATGCAAAATATAGGTGGTGACGGTGGATATGGTGGACTTGCTTTCTCTCCGGATGGAAAGACTCTTTATTGGAATGGACGTGATCCATATCAGGGTATATTAAAAGCTGATTATGATCTTGTCACTAAAAAATGTACTAATCTAACCCGCTTTGCAGGTAATGGAGTCTGGGGGATTATTGATGGTCAAGGTGTTTCTTCACGTATGGACCAGCCTAATCAAATAGCAGTGGATGCGGAAGGCAATTTGTTAGTAACAACAGTTTATGGGCGCACTGTTCGCAAGATTACTCCTGAAGGATATGTGAGTACATATGCTGGAATAGGCTACCAGACGGGATATGTCGATGGGCTTGCTGCAGAAGCGAAATTCAACAAACCTTATGGTATTGCTATTGATGCCCAAGGTAATGTATATGTAGGTGATTGTGAGAATTGGCGTATTCGGGTAATCAAAGAAGAATGATTGTTAGAACTAATAACTGGTATAGAAAATTAAAGAGTATATTTTATGTTCAAGAAAGAAATATATAGTCTATTGCTATTCTCCTTTGGGCTTTTGTTTACTTGTTGCGGAGAGAGTACAACAGATGACGAGGAAAAAGATAATAATGGTCAGGGAAGTGTTAGTGTAGAGACTAATTACCTGCCTATTGCAGACCCCTACGTGATGTTCTATAATAATAAATATTATGCTTATGGTACAGGAGGAACAACTGCCGGAGAGGGATTTGCTTGCTTTTCTTCTGACGATTTGAAAAACTGGAAACGTGAGGGGCAGGCTCTATCTGCAACTGATTCTTATGGTACATGGGGCTTTTGGGCACCGGAGGTCTATTACGTTGAGTCTAAGAAGAAATTTTATCTGTTCTATTCAGCAGAAGAACATATTTGTGTAGCGACTTCTACTACTCCTGAAGGTCCATTCCGACAAGAAGTAAAGCAGCCGATCTGGAGTGAGAAAAGCATTGATACTTCTTTGTTTATAGATGATGACGGTACTCCATATCTTTATTTCGTACGTTTTACAGATGGGAATGTGATATGGGTGGCTCAGATGACTGATGACTTGATGAGTATAAAGACAGAGACTTTGAATCAATGTATAAAAGCTGAAGCATCATGGGAACTTTTGCAAGGTAAAGTAGCGGAAGGACCTTCTCTTTTGAAAAAGAATGGCGTGTATTATCTGATTTATTCTGCTAATCATTATGAAAATAAAGGATATGGAGTTGGATATGCAACCTCAGATACTCCTATGGGGCCTTGGGTGAAGTATAGCAAGAATCCACTTTTACAGGGTGATGCAGCTACCGGCTTAGTAGGTACAGGACATGGAGCGCCGTTCCAATGCAAAGATGGTAGTTGGAAGTATATATTTCATGCTCATTGGAGTGCTGCGGAGATACAACCTCGAACATCGTATATTAAGGATTTTGCCATTTCGGATCAGGGAGTGGTTACTATTAGTGGAGCTGTAATTAAACCGAGAGTTCTGAAGTAAAAGGATACCGGATAAATGAATATCATTTTTAATTTAAAACTAATACTATAATGAATAAAAATAATCGAATGAGCAAGAGGCTTTTGAACTATATCATTGTCCTTTTGGTGTGCTTGATTAGTAGTGCGGAATCTTTTGCACAAGGCACAAAGTTTCAGGTCAAGGGAAATGTGACGGACGCTTCGAGAGAGCCGATTGTTGGTGCTACAATTAAGGTGAAAGGTACTTCGCAAGGAGTTATAACCAATATTGATGGTGAATACTCTATCGATACTCGTAGCAACGCAATTTTGGAGTTCAGTTATATCGGATATGTGTCACAAGAAGTCCCTGTAAGTGGAAGTAAAATTATAAATGTGACTCTTCAGGAAGAGGTCAGTAAATTGGACGAAGTGGTGGTAGTAGGTTATGGAACGCAGAAAAAAATCAGTGTGACCGGTTCTGTGTCCAATGTCTCTACCAAAGAAATAGCCAAAATAGCTACCCCATCATTAAGCAATACTTTAGGCGGACAAATTCCGGGTATTGTGACTCGTCAGGCTACAGGCGAACCGGGATATGATCAAGCTAGCATTTATATCCGAGGTTTTGGAACATGGACAAATCGTAGCCCGTTGATATTGGTAGATGGTATTGAGCGTGATATGAATACGATTAATACTGAAGAAGTAGAAAGCATTTCTGTCTTGAAAGATGCTTCCGCTACGGCAGTATATGGTGTACGTGGTGCTAATGGCGTTATCTTGATAACGACTAAGCGTGGTCAACTGGGAAAACCGAAAGTGACATTGCGCTCCGAATATGCAGTGCTTACCGGACTTCGTTATCCGGAGTATATTAATGCGGCGGAATATGCCGGTTTAATGAATGAGGCACGTGACAATGCAGGCGTTGCCAATATGGCTTATACGGATGAAGAAATTGAATTGTTCAGGAACGGTAGTAGTCCTTATCTTTATCCTAATGTGAACTGGGTGGACGAAGTTCTTAAGAAGAATACAACACAGAGCATTACAAATTTAAATATTACCGGTGGTACCGAAGTAGTACGCTATTTTGTAAATGTGGGTTATACAACGCAGAGTGGCCTTTACCGCGATAATGGCGATAATGCATATAGTACAAACAGTCGTGTAAACCGTTATAATTATCGTTCGCGTGTAGATGTAAACCTCACAAAGGATCTTTCTGTAGAATTAGGGGTTGGCGGTATTATTCAGAATCGTAATTTCCCCGGAAAGAGTCAATATGATATCTTTTATGCGATTCGTAATACTTCGCCTTTAGCATTTCCAGTAAAGAATCCGGATGGTACACCAGGTGCTTCACCGACTTATCTTGGTAATAATCCATGGGGTATGACTACACAGAGTGGTTATGAAACACAAAACTGGAATACATTGCAAGGGACTTTTTCTGCACGTTGGGATTTATCTTCACTTGTGACGGAAGGGCTTTCAGTAAGCGGACGGTTTGCTTACGATCATTATTATTCTAATAATAAACAATATTATAAGGATTTTGAAGTAAAACAGTATATGGGAGAAGACGCGGAGGGCAATGCCATCTATAATATACTTCGTAATGAGAATATTAAGAATGTGACTTTAGCAGAAAGTGCCAACCGTGCCATTTACTATGAAGTGGCAGCCAATTATGATCGCACATTTGGTATGCATAATATTACTGGAATGTTTTTGTTCAACCGTCGTGATTATGTAAACTTGCGTAATACAGACCGTACAGGGTCCGTTCCTTATCGTCGTCAGGGCATTGCGGGGCGTGCCAGCTATAACTACTTGCAACGTTATTTTGCAGAGTTCAACTTCGGATATAACGGTTCGGAACAGTTCCCGAAAGGTAAGCGTTATGGCTTTTTTCCGTCCGTATCATTGGGATACGTTTTGACGAATGAAGATTTTTGGAATCGCAACTGGTGGATAAGCAACTTGAAATTACGTGGAAGTTATGGTACGGTGGGTAACGACATTTCTTCCAGCACCCGTTTCCTTTATCTAACTACCATGAATATGAATGTGTCGGCAGGATATATGGGGAAAGAAGGCAATAATTATATGGCAGGTATTATGGAAGGGCAGACCGGTAATCAGAATGTAACTTGGGAGACAGCGAAAAAGTTAAATGTCGGTTTCGATCTGGGTTTATTCAACGATGTGGTTTCTTTGCAGGTGGATATATTTAAAGAAAAGCGTGACGGTATCTTGATTACTCGTAAAACTGTGCCTGTATTGGCTGGTTTCTCAGGTGCAAGTATTCCGGTAGGAAATCTAGGTAAGGCGGAGAATAAAGGTATTGAAACCGCACTTGAAGTGAAAAAAAGAGTTGCCAACGGATTATTCTACTCATTACGTGGGAATTTCTCGTTTGCCCGTAATAAGATTATTGAAAATGATGAACCGAAGCCGAAGTATGAATATCAAGATGCTCGCGGACGCCGTATTGACCAGACATTCGGACTTGTGGCACTGGGATTCTTCAAGGATCAGGATGATATTAAAAACAGCCCGAAGCAGACATTCCAAAGTACCGTTCGTCCCGGGGATATTAAATACAAAGATATAAATGGTGACGGTGTAGTGGATGAGTATGATAAAGTGGCCATTGGTGACCCGCGTACTCCAGAGATTATGTTTGGATTTGGTGGTACGGTGGCATATAAGAATTTTGATGTCAGCTTATTTTTCACGGGTGCTGCCAAGACAAGTTTCTTTTTGGAAGGAGCAACTGTTTATCCATTCCTGAATGGTGAGGGCACATGGAATGTGCTGCGTGAGGTGTATGATAATCGTTGGACATCTGAAACAGCTGCTACTGCGAAATATCCTATTGTTCTTAATGCTAATAGTTACAATAACTACCAAACTTCCACAATGTATATGCGTAATGGTTCTTACTTGCGCTTGAAGAGTGCCGAAATTGGTTATACATTCAAAGGAAGACTGATTGATAAGATGTTTATGGATAATATCCGCCTTTTCTGTAACGGACAAAATCTATTAACACTTGATTATATCAAGATTGTAGACCCGGAGTCGAATAACGGTGTAGGTAACTATCCGATGCAACGAACTATTAACTTTGGTTTCCAGATTAACTTTAAATAAATATGAATATGAAAATATCGAAAATGAAAATAAAGGTGGCAGGACTATGTTTGCTGACATGGGCATTTGTATCGACTTCATGTAGTGATTATCTGGATAAAACTCCGGACGATGCTACTTCCATAACCTTAGAGGAAGTATTTTCCAGTGAAATTTATACAGAACGTTTTCTATTAAGAGCTTATGATTACCTTCCTTGTGAAACTAACTATAATGATAATGATTATTGGGCATTAGGTGCTTGGAGTGGTGCATCTGATGAGATGAACATCACTTGGACCTATCCGATGGCTAAAGAAATGAATCGTGGTAGCTGGAATCCTAAAATGCTCGAAGGTAGTTCCAGTCAGGGTACGTCTTATGCAATGTGGTGGCGTTATTATGAAGGTATCCGTCAATGTAATGTGTTTCTTGAAAATATAGACTTATGTCCGGCAGCGCAAGCTACAAAAAATGTGTGGATATGTGAAGCACGTTTTATGCGCGCAATGTTGCATTTCTTTCTGTTGCGTAGTCACGGTCCTATTCCTATCATGGATCATGCGCTGAAAATGGATGATGAAATGACATATTTCCCTCGAAATACGTTTGATCAATGCGTAGATTTTATAGTTTCAGATTGCCAATATGGCATTGATGGAGCGTTGCCGATGATTTATACCAATGCGAGTGGTACGGTGGCCGAATCTTTGTATGGGCGTGCTACAAAAGCCGCAGCTTATGCTTTGAAAGCACGTGTATTGCTTTATGCTGCAAGTCCACTGTTCAATGGAAATGCTGATTATGCTAAATTTGCCAATGAAGACGGTACATTGCTCTTTGCTCCCAAAGATGATTCTAAATGGGGAAAAGCTGCTGCGGCTGCCAAAGAAGCAATAGATAAGATAGAGGGTTCTTCTTATTATGGTTTGTATTATTCGGATGAACCTGATAACGGTTATAGAAACTATATGGAGTTATTCTTACCTTCAAAAAAATGGAATAAAGAATATATCTTTGCCAGAAATCAAGGGACAGGCTATAGTGACAATATCCATCAGGAGAAATGTATGGCAGCCAACGGTATGGGAGGCTGGAGCGGTCTTTGTCCTACCCAGGAACTGGTTGATGCCTATGAAATGGCTAATGGCTCAACACCGATTATCGGATATAATGCAGATGGAACACCTATAATAAACGGAGCAAGCGGTTACTCGGAAACAGGTTTTGCGGCAACGGCTGGCAAACATTATCCGGCAGGAGTTTATAATATGTATGTCGGTCGTGAACCTCGTTTTTATGCTTCAATCAACTTTAATGGTCAACAGTGGCGTGGTCGCCAATTGGAATTTTGGCAAGGTGGGAAAGATGGTATTAATGTCTCCAAAGTAGACTATTGCTGTACCGGGTACTTATTGCGAAAAACTGCCGATGAAGGTGTAGATGTGATTAATGGTAAGGGAGGAATGAAAGAAGCCTCTATCCTTTTCCGGGTAGGTAGTCTTTATCTGGATTATGCGGAAGCATTGAATGAGGCTGAAGGGCCTGTAGATGATGTATACAAGTATGTAGACGCTATTCGTAAACGCGCTGGTTTGCCGGGATTGGCAAAAGGCTTGGATAAAGATAAGATGCGTGAACGTATTCAGCATGAACGTCAGATAGAATTAGCGTTCGAAGCCGGACATCGCTATTTCGATTGTCACCGCTGGAAAATTGCAGAGAAAACAGACAACGGATATATGCATGGTATGAATATTACTGCTACTAATAAGGTAGATTATAGTAAACGTTCAACAGTGGGTGATTCTCGTGTATTCGAAAAGAAACATTATCTGTTCCCTATACCGCAGAGTGAAATGGATAAGCAGATAGGATTGGTACAATCTCCCTACTGGGAATAACTAAAATTGTATTTCCTCCCTAGGTACTTTATCTATTTAGGGAGGAAAACTTGTTATATATAAAACTGTTGATATATCATGAAAACAAAAACAAGGCGTTTATTGAGCCTCTTGAATTTTTGTGTTCTTACACTTCTGGCCTGTGGAAATTCTGATGGTGCCGGAGAAGATTCAGGAGTCCCTTATTTAGCTAAAAAAGGAGAACCTGTTGACGGTGTTCGCATTGGTTGGGATTATGGAACAATCCGGCAACTGGCAACTAGGGGAGGATATCCACGTTCCATCCGTTTGCAGGATAATACAGTGGTGGCTGTATATGAGAACTATGATACTGGTTATGAAATGCGCCGTAGTACAGATGAAGGTAGTACATGGGGGGATCCTGTTATTCTTTTCCCCATCCATAGTATAACGAATGATAAAGGAACTGCCCGAATAAATATCGCTAACTCAGAAATTATACAACTAGCTAATGGGGATTTGCTGGCTGCTTGTAATTATCGTCCTCAAACCCCCGAAATAACTCCGTTTGCTATAGCGGTACGCCGTAGTACTGATAATGGAGTAACGTGGAGTGATCCTCAGATTATTTATGAAGCGCAACCTCGTTTTTCTGACGGTTGTTGGGAACCGTCTTTTCTTCAACTTCCTAATGGAGAGGTGCAAGTTTATTTTGCCAATGAGGGGCCATATACTCATTCTAATGAACAGGAAATATCCATGATGGCCTCAGTAGATAATGGTAAGACATGGGGAGGGTATAAGACAGTTTGTTTTCGCGCAGGTAGTCGTGATGGAATGCCGGTAAGTAAGGTGGTTGGCGATGAAATCGTTTGTGTGATAGAGGATTGTGGATTTGTTACTTTCAAACCATACATCGTACGTACTAAATTGTCGGATAATTGGTCGTCTCCTGTATTGGCGGATTCTCCAAATCGTGCTATGGCATTGGGCGAACCTGTAGAAGATTGGATTTACATGGGAGCTCCTTATTTAGGTGTACTTCCTACAGGAGAAACGTTACTTTCTTATCAGGTGGATGATATACGTCACGACGATCAGTTGGGTGACAGGCTGCCTTATAGTACCATGGAAGTGGCAATAGGTGACAAGAATGCCCGTAACTTTGTAAGGCGCACGCGCCCTTTTCCTGTGCCTGCGGGAAAGCATGCAGTATGGCCTTCTGTAGCTGTTTGGGATGCGAATACTATAGCAGCTCTTGCTACCAGTAACTATCAGGGGGGGACGGAGGCTCCGTTTTTCATGAAAGGACATGTAATGCGGGATTTAGAAGTGAACTCTTCTGATATTGTAAACTATCCTATTTTTATTGGTCATACCGGAATCTGTAATTTACGTTTAGGAGTCGGGAAAGATGCAGATAATCTTTATATCACCTGCAAGGTTAAGGATGGAGAACTGTATTCCGGTGGACAAGGAACTCAAAAAGGAAGCGGTGTTTTTATCTATCTTGATACAAAGAATGAATGTTTGAAAGAACCTGCTGAAGGTGTTTATAAGGTATGGTGTTCATATAAAGGCGATATAACTGTCTGGCAAGGTAATAAGGGGAAATGGGAGAATAGTGAGTTGGAAGGATTACAAATCACTCCTTCTGTTGTGTCGGGAGGTTATGAACTTGCTTTTACCATTCCTTTAAATCGTTCATTTAATAAAGATGCGATGAGGTTGTGTGCCACATTGTCTACAAAGACCTATACCGAAACATTAGTTCATAGTAATGCTGACAGGTCGTGTACATGGATGAAAATGAATTTAGGTGGGCATTAATGCAAAGAACGCATATTTGAAAACGCAGCAGGTACTTGACAAACGCTTTTAAATGTTGTATATTTGTAGATCAATAGCATAAACCTATAAAAAACAGATGAAAGAAAAAAGTAAAATCATATTCCTAAATGGTATAATATAGCAACAAGTATGGACTATCTTCCTGAGAAACCTTAGGTGATAGAGTACCAGATATAGGCTAAAGGCTGCAGACTTTATGAAGTTTGCAGCCTTTTTTGTCTTAAAAACTTAATGATTTTATTGCGAATTTCATTTGGGGAGTTTATAATAAACGGTGGGGACGTTTATTATAAACGATCATGGAATTTATTATAAACGTATAGGCTGGTTTATATAAACTTGTTGCTATTTTTTATATAACTACAATTGTCTTTCTTTGATAATGATTGTTGTTGGTAATTATCGCAGACATACTGCGCGGTAATCTAAGTAAACAAAATCTTAGAACTGCTATAGGGGCTATAAACCGGGTGCCTGTTTAATTCACTCAAGTCTCTCTTTTTTCGAAAAAAGAGGAATTAAATCTGAGCAGTTTTGATTTTGGATACATATATTGTGGCAGTTTTGATATTCGTATTTTGGTTTTCCGATCTATTGGTTTTAGAGAAATACATGTTAAATGTAGTTCGAAAAATAGAACATTAAGAAGGTAGGAAACATGCAAACGATTTAGAAAAACTATGTATTTTTGTGTTATAACTTTCAAAACAGTATAAGAAGCTTTACTCATTTTAATGCAGAATTGACTTGTTTGCGAGTTTAAGCACAAATAGTTATTTTTATTATATTGACGAATTAATGCTTGATTTAGGATAAAACAAACAATTTATTGTTGGAATTCTTTAATTATTTATATAAGGGCAACTAAAGAATCATTTTAAATTTTAAAGAATTCTATAAGTAAAGAACATTTTATACTTTTGCACTGTTTTGAATAAAAAATTAACAGGTTTAAAGTAGAATTATGGCATCTATAAAGTTATTGCTCAATAAACAGCGAATGCTTAATAATGGTACATTTCCATTGGTTTTTCAGTTTATCCACCGGAGGCGAAAGTTGCTTTATTATACCAAGTATCATATCTTTCAGCAACAACTGGCTGATGGAGCTTTGGAGGTTGAGTATTGTGAAGCATCGCTTTATTCCATGAAAGAAATAAAGGAGATAAATCGTGAGTTGAAACGGGACTATAAGCGATTCCAGAATCGTATATTGGAGTTGGAAAGGAACAATGAAGAGTATTTAGTAGATGATATCGTAGAGTTTAAAAAGAAGAAGAATCATCGTTCGTATCTACTTATGCAGTATATAGAAACACAGATTTCTTATAAAAAAAAGATGGGGAAAGACGGTATTGCAGCCGCCTATCATAGCACCTATATTTCTCTGAAAAAATATATAGGTATGAAATCTGCGCGTAAGTCGGATATCAGGATGGAGGAAATAAACTTCAGCTTTGTGGTAGGGTATGAGGACTATTTGAATGCACAAGGACTGGCGAGGAATACGATTAATTATTATCTGCGTAATTTCCGGACGATTTATAATTCCTCTATCCGGGATGGATTTAAGCCTAAAAGCGAGAATCCTTTTACTTATATTCAGACAAAACCCTGCAAGACTATAAAACGTGCAATCAATAAAGATGATATGAAGAAACTTTCTTCGCTTATTTTACCTGTTCATTCTGGGATGGACATTGCACGGGATATGTATTTGTTTAGCTTCTATGCCCAGGGAATGGCTTTCGTTGATATTGTATTTCTAAAAAAGAAGAATATTCGTGATGGAATATTGAGCTATCGACGTCATAAGTCACAACAGCTGATTCATATAGTTGTCACTCCTCAGATGCAGGGATTGATTGATAAATACGCGAATGACAGTGAATATGTGTTTCCAATTATTGATACATCTTTGTCGACATCTATCTACGATCAGTATCGCCTGGCTTTAGGCAGGGTGAACCGGTATTTAAAAAAGATCACTTTTCGGTTAAATATAAATGTCCGGCTGACTACCTATACTGCAAGGCATACCTGGGCTACACTGGCAAGAGAAAGCGGGGCGCCTATTTCTATCATCAGTGCGGGATTAGGGCATACTTCAGAAGAAATGACGAGAGTATATCTTAAAGAATTCGATCAGGAGACGCTGGCGCGGGTGAATCGTATTGTGACCAATCTGTTATAATATGAAACATGAATTTGTTCTTCAAATTTTGTAAAACTCATATTTATAACTTATATTTGTAAACGGTATCTATTTTGTAATAGAGAGTATATCAATCGCTTAATAATAGCGATGTTGCAAAATAAGACTATTTTTTGCGAATAGCCATTATCAAAAAGTACATTAATACTCTCCTTTTGTACGATCCCGCAGTTCTCCTTAAAGATTATCGGTTTTCGCCTGATAACGGTCTATTAATTGCTTTGGAGTACAGCGAAAATGCTGTTTGAAGTAGCGGTATAACTGAGCTTGCGACTCAAAGTTGCATACCTCCATTAGTTGCTTGACACATATACCCGGTTCTATAACTTTTCCCAAAATACGTTTCTTTAATTGTTTCATCATCCATTGTTTTGCGGTAATTCCGAATTCTTCTTTGAATTTAATAAAGAAGCTGGTTCTTCCTATATTTGACAGTGTAATTAGCTCATCAAGATTATTTACTTTTGAATAGTTCTGCATGACAAAATCTCTAAACTCTAATTGCCTGCCAATGATAGGGTGGAAAAGTGTAGCAATTTCTTTTTTATTATAGAATCCCCTGAGTAGGAAGAAAAATTCACGTTCTATTACATTATGTAGGTATGTACAGTTCATTTCATTCCTCAAACAGTGGACTACAGTTTCAAGGAATGGCATTAGTGGATAACGCATGGGGATAGGGCTGAAATCATAGTCAATATTTTCACAAATGGAGCTCAAACCTTGAAATAAAAGTTTGTCACAGTTGCTTTGAGGTATATCAAATGCCATAGCCAGCATTTGGGATTTGTCTGTTGCGGAAATCTTTATCATTGAAGATTTAGGCAACACTACCATTTCATTGCTATGAAACGTGCGGTTACAAAATTGGTTACAGTATACTGAAAAATCTCCTTCTAAAAAAAATAAAAGATAATTTTTGTGGGTATACTCTTCCTCTATGCATTTCTCAGTGTCGAATTTAATATATTTGAATCCTGTATCAATATCTGTCATGTAATTTTTGCATGACAAATGTTCCCTGGCGTAATGTAATCCGTTCGGTGATTGTTCCCCTCTCATATCTTTCCCTTTTTGATGGCAACAAAGCGATTATACTCCATTATGCTTCATAATTGATTCAGTATGGTCTAATATAATCACTTTATTACCAATGTATTATAATGAATAAAATTAAAGCCTGTTATGTATATGCAGGGTATGAAACATAATATATAGTATATGGTTGTACATAACCCTCTATCAATCAATTGTATATATACAAAATAGACATTATTACTCTCTATTACAAAATAGAGAGTAAAGAGTATAGGGGAATTATGTATAGTTAATGTGTTGTATGTTAGATGATTATGCGACTAATTTGCGCATAGAATAGTATGGCTGTAAAATCAGGCCGGATGATTCTTGTTTAATGAAAAGTAGAAAACGACAGCACTCGTTTGTTGGAAAAAGAGAATTATGGGATGAATTATTTTTTTATAGCAATAGCATTTTTAGTTGCGGTATTTATGGGGTGGATTATCACTCCTCAGATTTTGCTCGTAGCTTTTAGAAAACGACTGTTTGATTCTGTAGGTGGTCGCAAGACCCATAGCGGTATAGTACCACGTTTGGGAGGAGTTGTGTTCGTCCCGGTGCAGTGCTTTCTATTAGTGCTATCTATGTTTTTTATGTATAAACTAGAAATAACGTCCTATCTTCAAGACCCATTTATACCTTTCCAATTTTTATTGTTGATGATAGGTTTGCTCATTTTGAATATGGTCGGAGTGATAGATGATTTGATTAGGATTAACTATCGTAGAAAATTCGTAGCTCAAATTGTTGCTTCTTCATTTCTTCCGTTATCCGGACTCTGGATTAATGATTTGTATGGACTACTCGGAATAACTACTTTATCTCCTTGGATTGGAATGCCTCTGACGGTGTTTGTGGCAGTCTTTATTATTAATGCCGTTAACCTGATTGATGGAATCGACGGGCTCTGTTCCGGTTTGGTCGGTATGGGGGCTTTGGTTTTTGGTTTCTTGTTTATTTATAATGCAGCATGGTTACATGCTGTTTTTGCCTTTATCACCGCAGGGGTGCTATGTCCTTTTTTCTATTACAATGTGTTCGGCAAATCGAAAGGAAGACAACGAATTTTTATGGGGGATACTGGTAGTCTGACGCTGGGGCTCTCGATGGCTTTTCTGGCAATCAGCTATGCGATGAATAATCCGTTGATAAAGCCTTTTTCCGAAGGAGCGATAGTAGTTTCTTTCGCTACATTGATTGTCCCTCTTTTTGATGTAGTTCGTGTGGTACGGATACGTTATTTTCAGCATAAGCCTCTTTTTATGCCCGACCAGAATCATATACATCATAAGTTTCTGAGAGTAGGGATGTCTCATTATGTCGCAATGATTCTTATTCTGGCTTTGGCATTGTTCTTTAGCTTCTTCAATATTGTTGCGGTAGAATATATCAGCAACAACATCGTGATTTTTATAGATATCGTACTGTGGATTGCTTTCCATTTATGGTTGGACAGGCGAGAGCTTATCCGGGCAAAACATGGGGTGGCAAATAATTAAATTTAATGATATGAAAATAGCTATTATCGGTGGTTCCGGATTCGTGGGAAGTCGTTTGATCGGGCTGTTACAGACTGTTCCGAACATTGAACTGCTCAATATTGACAAGCAGCAGAGTGAACTTTATCCTCATCTGACACAAATAGCTGATGTGCAGGATGTACAGAAGCTGACGGAGTTGCTGGCAGGAACTGATCTTGTGGTTTTATTGGCTGCCGAACATAAAGACAACGTAACTCCTGCATCGCTTTACTATACGGTGAATGTGGAAGGGACACGTAATACGCTTCAGGCTATGGAAAGTAATGGAGTTGCCCGTTTGGTATTCACCAGTTCTGTTGCTGTCTATGGATTGAACAAAGATAATCCATCAGAATTGCATCCGGCCGATCCGTTCAATGATTACGGTCGTAGTAAGTGGCAGGCGGAATGTATGCTGCAGGAGTGGTATGATACGCATCGGGAGTGGAACATTCATATTCTTCGTCCCACAGTTATCTTTGGAGAGGGCAACAGGGGGAATGTATATAATTTGTTGCGGCAGATTACTTCCGGGCGATTTCTGATGGTAGGAGACGGTGAAAACCGGAAGTCGATGGCCTATGTCGGTAACGTAGTTGCTTTTATCGCTTTTCTGATTGAGAATAATATGGAGGGATATCATGTATTCAATTATATCGATAAGCCGGATTTCACAATGAATGATTTGGTGTATCATGTCGGGGAGGTGTTGAATAAACATATTCCTACTACACATTACCCCTATTGGTTAGGAATGTTGGGTGGATATTGCTTTGATGCTTTGGCTAAGATGACGGGAAGAAAATTGTCGGTGAGTTCTGTTCGTGTGAAGAAGTTCTGTGCGGTGACTCAGTTTGATTCTGTTAAAGTACAGTCATCGGGTTTTAAGCCGGCTTTCTCAATGGAAGAAGGGTTGAGACGGACGTTGCAATACGAGTTTGGTTCAGGAGCTGAAGAAGCTATTAATTGATAAACTAGGCTTTTTCCTTTTTACAGGATAGAAAAGAAGGAAAAAAGTTAGATAGATAAGACATAAAATTTTTCAGGTAGCCGTCATGTATGTGACTGGCGGGAGCGGAGCGCGCTTGGAGGGTACCTTATTGTGACTTTAAATGATAGAATTGGAGGAGTTATTATGGATGAAAAAAAGTGTTGGTTGGTTGTTTGTGTGCAGAGTAACAGGGAGAAGAAAACCTACGAACGTCTGTCGGCATTGGGATTTGAATCTTTTCTTCCGTTACAGGAAGAAACACGTCGTTGGAGTGACCGAAGCAAGAAAGTGCAGCGGGTCGTGATTCCTATGGTTGTTTTTGCCCGGATAGCTCCTTCCGAACGTATTTCTGTGCTTCGTCTTCCCTCTGTAAGCCGCTTTATGGTATTGCGCGGAGAAAGTGCTCCGGCAATCATCCCGGATGCACAAATGGAACGTTTCCGCTTTATGCTCGATTATTCGGAAGAAGCGGTTGAGATGTGTTCGGAGCGTATCCAGCCGGGCGAACAGGTAAAAGTTATCAAGGGGCCGTTGACAGGATTAACAGGGGAGCTGATAACAATGGATGGAAAAAGTAAGGTAGCCGTCAGGATTAATATGCTGGGAGCTGCGATGGTAGAAGTGCCGGTAGGGTTTGTAGAGAGAATATGATACTGTTAGGTAATTACTACTAAGAAAAAACAACTGAGATTACAAACCATGAAGGAACAGCAGATTACAGTAACTTCCCCTTTATTACCATCTTTGGAGGAGTTAAATGTTTACTTGCAGGATATATGGCAACGCAAATGGATTACTAATAATGGATATTATCATCAGATGCTGGAAGCCGCTTTGTGTGAATATCTGGGTGTACCTTATATCAGTCTGTTTACCAACGGGACTCTTCCTCTAACTGCGGCCTTACTGGCAATGCGTATTACAGGAGAGGTAATAACCACGCCTTTCAGTTTTGTTGCTACTACACATTCGTTGTGGTTGAATGGCATCAAACCGGTATTTGTAGACATAGACCCTGTAACCTGTAATCTTGACCCTGATAAGATAGAGGTGGCTATAACTCCTAATACTACAGCCATTATGCCAGTGCATGTGTATGGGTATCCTTGTGATACTAAGAGCATTCAGCAAATAGCAGATAAATACGGATTGAAGGTAATCTATGATGCTGCTCATGCATTTGGGGTGGAGAGAGAGGGAGAATCTATTTTGAATGCAGGTGATATGTCGACATTGAGCTTTCATGCGACGAAGACTTTTAATACCATTGAGGGAGGTGCATTGGTACTTCACGATGAACATACTAAAAAGAGAGTTGATTACTTGAAAAATTTTGGTTTTGTCGGTGAAACGGAGGTGGTTATTCCCGGAACTAATGGCAAGCTAGATGAAGTGCGGGCAGCTTACGGATTACTGAACTTAAAACAGGTAGATGCTGCCATTGAAGCACGCTGCCAGGCTACAACTAATTATAGAGAAGCCTTACGTAATGTTTCCGGTATCACATTTATGGATGATATATCCGGAGTGAAGCATAATTATTCTTATTTCCCCATATTTGTGGATGAAGAACGATATGGTATGAGCCGTGATGAACTCTATTTTAAGATGAAGGAATATAATGTATTAGGACGGCGGTATTTTTATCCGCTGATCAGTACTTTTTCTACTTATCGTGAATTAAAGTCAGCAAGGAAAGAAAATTTGCCTGTAGCCACAAAGATGGCGGAACAGGTTATTTGTTTGCCGATGCACCATGCATTGAGCGAAGATGATATGGAGCGGGTGTTACGGCTGATAAGAAAGTAGAATATGAAACTTGGTGTGATGCAACCTTACTTTATGCCTTATATCGGTTATTTCCAATTAATGAAAGCTGTAGATAAGTATGTGGTTTATGATGATGTTAATTACATTAAAGGCGGCTGGGTTAACCGTAATCATATACTGATCAATGGAGAGAAAGAAATGTTCACTGTGACTTTGAAGAAAGCGAGTCAGAATAAGTTATTCAATGAAATAGTGATAGGCGATGATTTTAAGAAACTTATGAAAACACTGCAACTGAACTATTCCAAAGCTGTTAACTTTGATCAGACGATGACTCTGATGAAAAGAATCATTTCTTTCTCAGATAAGAGGCTTGCGGCATTTATAGCAAATAGTTTTCGGGAAATATTCAGTTATTTGTCAATAGATACGGAGATATTGATGTCCTCAGATATTCCGAAAGATAATTCTCTGAGAGGAAAAGATAAAATCTTGCAGATATGTGAAATATTGGGTGCTGATACTTATTATAATGCTATCGGTGGGCAGAATCTTTATGATAAAAAGGAATTTAGTGAACATGGAATTGTACTGAATTTTGTAGATACAATCCCAAAAGTATATTCTCAATTGCGTACTAAGGAATTTGTGCCTTATTTGTCGATGATAGATGTATTAATGAATAATACCAAAGATGAAGTCAATGATTTATTGGATTCTTTTTGTGTAAGATATTGAAATTGCTTAGATATGAAATCTTTTAATATTGTAGTGTGTGCGTCTGGTGGTGGAGGAAATTTTCGTTCTTTGATAAAATATCAATGTGATTATGGTTATCACATTTCGTTACTGATAGTAGATAGAGAGTGTCCTGCTATTAAGATAGCAAAGGAAAATGGGATATCATATTCCGTTTTAGAAAAGAAAGTTTTAGGCAAGTCTTTTTTTGAGGAGTTTGAGAAGATTGTCCCCATAGATACGAATTTAATTGTTTTAGCAGGATTTCTACCGATTATACCCAAATGGATTTGTGAAAAGTGGGAACGTAAAATAATAAATATTCATCCTTCACTATTGCCAAAATATGGAGGGAAAGGCATGTATGGGGTTAAAGTGCAAGAAGCTGTTTTGAGGAATCATGAGAAGTATGCCGGCTGTACCGTTCATTATGTGGATTCGGAAATAGACACTGGCGAGATAATAGCTCAAAAAAAAATACTTGTGATGGAGAATGAGTCTGCATGGGAATTGGGAGGCAGAGTTTTTAATGAAGAAATAATATTACTTCCGTTGGCTATTAAACATATACGTGAAGCAATGAAAGTGATTCCTTAAGATTGAATATAAGTGTATTATATAATATTATACGATTTTCGATATGACACAATGCCCATTGGTTAGTATTTCTTGTCTGACCTATAATCATGCTCCGTATTTACGTCAGTGTTTGGATGGTTTTGTGATGCAAATAACATCTTTTCCAATAGAAATCTTAATTTATGATGACGCGTCTGGAGATGGTACTCAGAATATTATTGAGGAGTATCAGAAAAAATATCCGGATATAATAAAACCAATATATCAAACTGAGAATCAATATTCAAAAGGTGTGAAGGTTGGTTTTGTTTATAATTATTCTCGGGCTAAAGGTGAGTATATAGCATTTTGTGAGGGGGATGATTATTGGACTGATCCTTATAAATTACAAAAGCAGATTGATTTTTTAGAATGTTACTCGGATTATGTTATTTGTTCACATCGATACAGAATATGTTTAAAAGAGGAGAAGGTGATGAATGATGAGATCAAACCGATTGGCGATTTATCTGATGGGATGTCTTTTGATTTGTCTTTCTTGATTCGTGGAGGTTGGTTATTTCAACCATTAAGTGTCGTATACCGAAAGTCGGCATTGGATTTGGATACATACTCGAAATATGCAATATATATAGACGTTGCCTTGTTCTATGCTATTTTGAAAAATGGGAAAGGATATTGTATGCCTGATGTAATGGGAGTATATAGAATACATGAAAAAGGGGTATGGTCTGGACTCGACTTAAATCATCAAAGGATCTTTTCTTTGAAAGCAAGAGAAGCTATTTATGATGTGGAGAAGACGGATGAGGCTGCAATGTTCATCCTCTCACAATTCTCTCGTCCAATGGGACGGTTTCAGGTTGTGAAAGAGTGTTCTATGTTTATGAGAATCACGAAGATATTAATTTCCCATTTTGGTTTACGTTTTGTATTGAGAATGTGGTTTGATAGACTATTCTTAAATAAAAAGTTGTGCGTGAATGAGTTTTATCAGATAAAGGATTTCTGCAAAAGAAAGAAGAATGGATAACATTATAATAGTATTAAATTCAAATCTGTTACTAAAATGAATATAGCATTGATTATTGCAGGGGGATCCGGCAACCGGATGGGACAAGATATTCCAAAACAGTTTATTCATGTGGATAATTGTCCGGTTATTGTACATACAATGTTAGCTTTCCAAAGACATCCGGACATAACTGCTGTTGCTGTTGTTTGTTTAGGTGGATGGGAAACTGTGTTGTCTTCATACGCTCATCAGTATAATGTATCAAAGTTACGTTGGATATTTGCTGGGGGGATAAATGGTCAGGAATCAATTAGTAACGGCATATACGGTTTAAAAAAGAACGGTGTCAAAAAGGATGATCTGGTTTTGATTCATGATGCGGTTCGTCCACTGGTATCTCAGAGTATTATATCTTCCAATATCGCAATTTGTAAGCAGTATGGTTATGCTATCACTGGTATTCAGTGTAGGGAGGCTATTTTGGAAAGTGATGATGGCTTTTGTTCTGTGACAAGTATTCCGCGTGATAAATTGATAAGAACGCAGACACCCCAGACTTTTCGGTTAGAAAATATTATAAATGTCCATGAGCAGGCAAAATCAAAAGGTATCATAAACTCAGTATCTTCTTGTACTCTTTTGGCGGAATTGGGCGGATATGAAATGCATATAGTTCCGGGAGAGGAGCGAAATATAAAGATTACGACTACGGAAGACCTGGAGATTTTCAAGGTTTTGAGGCAAACGTCAAAAGAAGACTGGCTGAAATTATGACTTATTATGACGATATCAGAAAAGTGCAGGATTTGCATCTGCCGTGGGAAATTCTGACTGATATAAATATTCTGATTGTGGGGGCCTCAGGTCTGATAGGAAGGGCGTTGGTGGATACTCTGATGCAGTTACCCGATAAGACGTTTCATCTATATGCAGGTGTACGGGATTTGGTTTATGCGCAAAGTTGTTTCATGCGATACAAGGATGATGAATCTTTCACCTTGATACAATGTGATGTGACAGCATTGATTCCATTTGATATTGATTTTCACTATATTATTCATGCAGCGAGCTATGCGGGGCCGGCCGCCTTTCATAATGATCCGGTCGGGGTTATGAAAGCGAATATATTGGGAGTTGACAATCTGTTTTCATACGGAGAGCAACACAATCTAAGAAGGTTGTTATATGTTTCTTCCGGTGAAGTGTATGGAGAGGGGAATGGAATTCCTTTTCGCGAAGAAGACAGTGGTTCTCTCGATTGGGCTTCCTTACGCGCATGTTACCCTGCGGCAAAACGGACTGCTGAGACTTTGTGTATTGCTTATGCAGCTCAATTTCAGATAGAAACAGTTATAGCACGTCCTTGCCATATTTATGGACCTTTTTACACTTCAAAAGATGATCGTGCCTATGCGCAGTTTATACGAAATGTATTGGCAGGTGAAAATATAATATTGAGAAGTTCTGGTTTGCAACAGCGTTCCTGGTGTTATGTGGTTGATTGTGTGTTTGCACTTCTTTACGTTTTGCTAAAAGGAAAAACAAAGAATGCTTATAATATAGCTGACGTCCGGTCGAATGTCAGTATCCGCGAATTTGCGGAAATGATAGCACTGAAAAGTGAACGAGAAGTAATTTTCGATTTACCGGATAATACCGGGAAGAATAAACCTATTATATCACAGGCGATATTTAATACTGAGAAAATAAATAAAATAGGCTGGTTCCCCCAATGGAAGCTTGAAGAAGGCGTTTCACATACACTTAATACTTTAATATCTGTTGATGGAACATATATATAAGTTGCTGCGCTCTTTTAAATGGGACTGTGCTAAATATCTCTACAAGAATACTCTGAACTTTAAAGTTAAGAGATTAAGACGAAAGAAAAATATAAGAGTTCTGTTTGCTGTGGCGGAGAGTGCTACCTGGAAAAGCGATTGTCTTTATAAAGCGATGGCGGAACATCCCAGATTTACTCCTTCTATTCTTGTTTTACCTGATGAACAGAAGGAAAAAACTCTGTTGAAAGAAGAAGTTGATTCATGTTTTAATTTATTTTGTAGAAAAGGGTATGCTTGTACTTATCCTTATCAAAATGGAAAACTGATTAATATTCGGAAGAAATTGAAACCGGATATCATTTTCTATCAAAAACCTTATACTTTTTATCCTAAGAGTCTTTTGTATTATAAAAATATGAATGCTTTATTTTGTTATACAAATTATGCTTTTCATAGCTTACTGACAGATTGGGCTAATGATAATGAATTCTTTAGATTGATGTGGCAGAATTATTATGAAAATGAGTCTGCTAATGTTGATTTGAAGAAAAAGTTTGCAGGGATATTCTCAAATATCGTAGTTACGGGCTTGCCTGTAACAGACTTATTTCTGACTGAGAAACATGAAGATAAGTGGAAAAAAACAGATAAGAGTCGTAAACGGATTATTTGGGCACCACATTTCTCAATATCTGATGGTGGCTGTTTGAACTATTCAACTTTCTTATCTATTGCGGAAGAACTGTTAGAATTTATAAAGAACACTCAATTACCTGTTCAGATGGCTTTTAAGCCTCATCCTTTGCTAAAGAGTCAACTATATAATTATTCTTCATGGGGGAAAGAGAAAACAGACGAGTATTATGCGGCATGGGAATTTCTGCCGAATGCTCAATTGGAGACCAATGAGTATGTTGATTTGTTTATGACTTCGGATGCCATGATTCATGATTGTGGCTCTTTTACGATTGAATATCATCATACATTGAAACCTGTAATGTATCTGGTCAATGGAAAAGAGCATACTGCAACGATGAATTCTTTTGCCAAGGCAGCCTATGACCTGCATTATAAGGGGCAGACTATCCAAGATATCCGGAATTTTATAGAATGTACAGTATTGGAAAACTCTGATTACTTACTAGAAAAAAGAAAAAACTTTTTTAAGTCGTACTTATTGCCGCCCCATAATCAGTCTGCCACAGAAAATATAATCCATGCTATTTTGGGAACAGGATATTATACCGAAAAAAAACAGAGGTGAATAGTGATATTCGTTCAATGGGCATTTCCGGTGTGAAATGGGCTTCTATAGGACGTTTCTCTTCGCAGGGAATAAGTTTTGTCCTGGGACTTATTTTGGCCCGTCTGCTTTTGCCTTCAGACTATGGTATGTTAGGAATGCTTGGAGTGTTTACTGCTTTTGCCGGTTCATTTATAGATTGTGGATTTGGTTCTGCTTTGATACGTAAGTTGGACCGTACAGAGATAGATTGTTCTACTGTTTTTTATTATAATCTGGGAGCGAGTTTATTGGTATACATGGTCATGTTTTTGGGAGCTCCTTTTATCGCGGACTTTTATAAGCAGCCTTTATTGACTAATGTAACCAGAATAGCCTGTCTGACAATACCGATAGGTGCTCTATGTTCAGTTCATAGTAATCTTTTGTATTGTCAGTTGAGGTTCAGAGATATCGCGATAGGTAATATACTGGCCACTTTTTTTTCAGGAGGTATAGGATTATTATTAGCATATAATGGTTATGGAGTTTGGGCATTAGTATGTCAGGGAATTATTGCGTCTTTGGTAAATTGTTGCTATTTATGGAGAATTTCCTGCTGGAAACCATTGTGGATGTTTTCTACCAGCTCTTTTAAAGAATTGTTTGGTTATGGCAGTAAGTTAATGTTGTCTGGTTGGCTTAATACAATGTATTCTCAGTTGTCCCCGTTGATTATTGGACGGTTCTATTCTTCCTCCACTTTGGGTTACTATACCAGAGCGCAAAGTTACGTGGATTTCCCGAGTAGTAATATAATGGGAATTTTGCAGCAAGTCGCTTTTCCTGTTCTGTCGAGATTGCAGAATGAGGATGAACAGTTAATAGGAATTTATCGGAAATATATTAAAGTTTGTGCTATTTTTATTTTTTGTGGTATGACCATTTTGGCGGCACTGGCTAAACCTTTGATACTTCTTTTACTTACAGATAAGTGGTTGCCATCTGTCCCGATCATGATACTTTTATGTTTTTCTTTTATGTTCTCATTTGTGAATACAATAAATTTATCTCTTTTACAGATTAAAGGAAGATCGGATCTATTTTTGAAACTGGAGGTCGTGAAAAAAGCTATTTCTATAACAATGATTTTGTTGAGTGCATCTTGGGGAATTATGGCGATGTGCTGGTCTATGGTTATATATACCCAAATTGCTATTTTTATTAATACATATTATACTGGAAAGCTATTTCATTTAGGGTATCGGGAACAGCTGACAGATTTTCTACCTTATTTTTTTATGGCACTTTTAGCTAATATACCTACTTATATGCTGACATATACATCTTTGTCTATTGTTACACAGATTTTATTGGGCGGCTTAATGAGTTTATCTATTTATATATTACTATTGAAAATAAAGCGTGATGATATGTATCTGTTAATAGAGCATATGCTGTTAAGTTATTGTAAAAGAAAGATGGCGAGATGATATTCGGTTTTATTGCAAAAATATATAGGAAATATCAAGAATATATTCATCCTGGTATTTATGTTACGAGGCATGGTATTCTGTACAGAGAAAAAGATTGCCGATATAATGTATATCCGTTACAAAGATTAATTGTTGGTAAGGTATGGGTTGGAAACATTCCTTCACAGGAGAAAGGGCGGCTTATTCTTCATGCTAACTCGGAATTGATAGTAAAAGGGAATTTTGATATTATCGGTTCAACTGTAGTCGTATTGCCGGATGCTAAACTGATTTTAGGTTCCGGGTATATTAATTTCCATTCGAAGTTACATTGTTTTAATCACATAGAAATAGGAGAAAATGTTATCATTTCAGAGAATGTAATTATCCGGGATTCTGATAATCACCAGATAACGGGAGGAAATAGCATGTTTGCTCCTGTTATAATAAAGGATAATGCATGGATTGGTATGTCTGCTATCATTTTAAAAGGGGTGACGGTTGGTGAAGGTGCTATTGTTGCAGCAGGTTCTGTCGTGACTAAAGACGTACCGCCGCATACTATTGTCGCAGGAGTACCGGCAAGGGTAATTAAAAAAGATGTTTATTATACAATATGATTATTCAATCTTGTGAGAAACGAAACATTAGTATCTATCATCGTACCTGTCTATAATTCTGCGCAATATTTAAGGAAGTGCATAGATAGTATTTTGGCACAGTCATATACAGAATTTGAGCTTCTCTTAATAAATGATGGCAGTGAAGATCATTCGGGATTGATTTGCGATGATTATGCGCAAAGTGATAACCGGATACAAGTCTTTCATCAGGAAAATGCAGGCGTGAGTGCTGCGAGAAACTTGGGACTTGAAAAGCATACTGGTGAACATTTCCTTTTTATAGATTCAGATGACTACATACAAGAGAGGTATCTGGAAGAACTAATGAAATATGCATCATGCGATTTTGTTCAGTGTTCCTGCTGTTCTGAACCTGTGGGCAATGACTATTTATTTGTTGATGGAAATTTCGAAGGGAGCGATGAAATAAAGCAATGTCTGTTGAAATATATTTATCCTGAATTTACGGTACCTTTCGGCAGATTGTATAAGTCATCCATACAAAGAAAGAATAAATTGTTTTTCGATACATATTTGTATTCAGGAGAGGATACTTTATGGGTAAGCCAATATTTATTGTGTGTTCACTCTTTGCGAGTATCCTCATATATTGGATATATCTATGTGCATCATGTAGGGGAACATTTGTCGCAAAAATCGATTTCATATGAGCATTTGGAATATACGTTACATAAACTGTTAATTTCTTATTCTGATCTTGAAAAACGATATGATTTCGATTTAACAGGTGTTCGTTATAGTGTCATTATTTATTTTTTTCATAGGTATATCGTATATATAGCAAACAGAAATTATACAGAAATCAGGAAAGAGTTAGAAAAGTCATGTGCTAACCCTTTGATTAAGGGGGTCTTTTATGATAAGAAATATCTCTTGAAAGGGAAAAAAATGAAATTGTTTAATTGGTTAGTATTACATGATATGTATAGTGTATTGGCTCTTTATGTAAAACGATGGAAGCGATATTTATGAGATCCGAGCTTTTGTCTGCTTTCGGATTCAGATTAATTTAATAAAAGAGACGTAGAATGGTGACTTTAAAAGAATACCTTAATTCGGATCGTATTGATTATTTTCCTTTTGGTTCAAAAGGATATATCATGGATTGGCTCTTGAGGACAGAACAATATTGGATTCGGAGATATATACGTGCACTTCGTAAAGAGGAATTTTATATGAACTATAAGAGAAATAAGATTTTGCAATATTATTTTTCTCGAAAGAAGAATCTTTTGGGTATCCGTCTTGGGTTCTTTATAAATGCAGGTTGTTTTGATATTGGTTTGAAGATTTATCATTATGGGTCTATTATTGTAAATCCTAAATCCCGTATAGGTAAAAATTGTACGATTCATGGTAATTGCTGCATTGGAAGTAAAGGTACTTTTCCGGATGATTCTCCCGTTATTGGGAATAATGTTGATATTGGACAGAATGCGCAAATTCTGGGTGGAATATATATTGCAGACGGAGTGAAAATTGGAGCGGGAGCAGTTGTTACGAAATCGGTATTAGTTCCGGGAGTGACGGTAGTAGGGGTTCCGGCTCGTATTGTAGAGAAGTAATGAAGATATCAGTTATAACGATTAATTATAATAATGGTGAGCAACTGGAAGCTACCATTCAGTCAGTCGTATCTAATGTGACAGTATTAAGAGAGCTTTTGGGAGAGAAGGCTGAATACATTGTGATTGATGGTGGAAGCGTTGACTGTAGTGTTTCTGTGCTTCAAAAATATTCTGAATATATTTCTTATTGGATTAGTGAGAAAGATAAAGGTATTTATCATGCAATGAATAAAGGAATTTCTGTTGCACAGGGGGAGTATTGTTTTTTCCTTAATTCAGGTGATACCTTTTATGAAGATGATACACTGAAAAAAGCTCTTCTTTTCTTAAAGGAGGATTTTGTATGTGGAAATGCTGTTTTAAAATATGCGGGTGGTATAAATGAATGGAGTGCCCCAGAAATAGTAAATACATTGTTTTTTATGCAGCGTTTTTCCGTGTGTCATCAGTCTTTGTTTATTCGTACGGAACTACTTAAATCACATCCTTATAATGAAACATTAATGATAGTGGCCGACTATGAACAGATGTTTTATGAAATTGCTGTGAATCACAGGAGTTATAAAAAAATAGATTTGACTATCTGTTATTATGGATGTGATGGAGTCTCTTCTGATCACGAGAAAGCGGATGCAGAAAAAAGAAGTGTAATAAATGAGTTTCGGTATTTGGGATATATAGAACCGGACGAACTATGGAACGTGGTGAGTAAACTAAAAATTGGCACCCGGAAGTATCGGCTTTTATTATCTTTGGCAAAATGTCTGACAAGTAGTCCTAAATATTGGGTGAGATAAATATATTTGTATGAAAAAGACCTCTGTTCCATTGGTAATTGCTTTTACTCCTGATTATTTTATTCCGGCAGCTACATGTCTCTACTCCATAATTACGAGTATGCAGGCGGAAGGAGAGTTACATGTCATTTGCTTATTAAGCGAGGAATTGCCTGAACGGTTAAAACTAAAAATACAACTAATAGGTGAGGGACGCACTTGTTATTCTTTTGTGAATCTTCAAGGAAAATTGCAGCATATATATATTGATCAAAAATATACGGAAGCGGCTTCTTATCGCTTGTTGTTACCGGATTTATTGCCAGAATATAAAAAAGTCATCTATATAGATTGTGATATTATTGTTCGTAATGATTTGGTTCAACTTTATCATTCCATTGATTTAGGAATGAATTATCTGGCAGCTGTGTTTGAAGCTTCTATGGATTTTCAGTTGGACCATCTGAAAACAATAGGATGTAATCCGAATGAGTATATTAATTCAGGATTTCTGATTATGAATCTGGAATTGATGCGGAAGGATAATATGGTTGAAAAATTTATAGAAGCTTCAAAGGTTGACTATTTGGAGTTTCCGGATCAGGATGTCCTTAATCAACTTTGTAAGGATCGAATATTAGCCTTGCCTCCCTATTATAATAGTATCAGGACTTTTTATCTGCCACAATATAAGAAATTCTTTTTGCAGAAGTATACAGAACAGGATTGGTTAGAGGTTCACCGGCATGGTACAGTACATTATACCGGGGCAAAGCCTTGGAATCAATTCACGGTGCAATTCCAGCTTTGGTGGCAATACTATGAACAATTGCCGGAGATTATTAAAAAGGAGTGGCAGGTTGATAAGAAGATTTATTTCTTATCTAAGCTTTATAGAACATCTTGCGGGACCTTTGTGGTAGATAAACTCCAGGCATTATATCGCAAAATGAAATATTAATGATGGAGAAAATGAAGTTAAAAGAACTAGTAAAGCAGTTTATTCCTATGAATTACTGGAATACCAGGCGTAAAGCATCTATCATTAGACAGCAAGGGAAAGTAGCCGACTTTTGGGCTCCTATTCTTAAAGCTTATTATAATGGTGAGATAGAAAGATACTCACTGAAGCCTAAAAAAAAGTTGGGTACTCAAAAAGTGATTTGGCAATACTGGGGACAGGGCATTGATAAAGATGAGTTACCCGAAATCATACAAATATGTTTTGATTCGGTTGACAGGAACAAAAATGATTATCAAGTGATTCGCCTGACGGATATAACTATATCTGAGTATATAGACTTGCCGGATTTTGTTTGGAGAAAGCGTGAGTATGTACAGTTTACCCGTACATTCTTTTCTGATTTGCTTCGTGTAGCCTTATTGAGCACTTATGGTGGTGTATGGTTGGATGCTACTATTTTACTCACTGGAAGTATTCCGGCTGTCTATGAGAAGACTGATTTTTTTATGTATCAGCGCTCTGATGAAGAGAAGAACAAGAAGTACTGGGAAAATGTTTATGCTTATTATTTTGGCTGGGAACCTAATTTTAAGGTGCGAATGTTGTCTAGTATCCTTTTTGCTCAAAAAGAGAGCGAGATTATTTCAACTCTAACCGATCTTCTGCTTTATTTTTGGAAAACTCAAGACTCGCTGCCTGATTATTTTTGTTTTCAGATTCTATTTAATGAATTAGTAGCCAACTACCGGCCTGCTGAAAATTGTCCGATAGTAAACGATTGCATTCCGCACATCATACAAACAAAAATAAATGGAACTTATGATGATGTGTCATTTGAAGAAGCCTTGGAGCTAAGCAATATTCACAAAATGACTTATTTTGATGCTGCTGCAATGATACGTCTCAAGATGGTGTTACGATTAGCCCGAAATGCTTGACTACAGTATGAAACATGCATATTTGATAATGGCTCACCACGAGTTTGAGGTTTTAGGGAAGTTGGTTCAGGCCCTTGATGATGAACGAAATGATATCTATATTCATTTTGATAAAAAGGTGAAAAACTATCCATTGCTTAAGACAAAGTATACAAATTTGTATATTCTGCAAAAGCGGACAGACATCCGTTGGGGGCACATTTCACAGATAAAGGCGGAGTATGCTCTGTTTGAGGCTGCTTTTATGCAGGATCGATATGATTATTATCATTTGCTTTCCGGGGTACATTTGCCTCTGAAGTCCCAAAGCTATATTCATCATTTTTTTGAAGGTCTAAAAGATAAGGAAGTATTGGTGCATGTCCCAAACTCAGATTATCAGACGCACCTTAAAATGCGGAGATATAACTTCTTTACGAAGAATTTTATGCATAAGGTTCTTTTTATAAGAAGAATAAATCAGCTATTGTGGAGAGTATGTATTCGTATTCAAAAAGAATTGCATATATGTCGGAATCGGAATCAATCATATACTAATGCGGCTAATTGGGTGAGTATAACAGGTAAATGTATAGGTTATTTATTGCAGATTAAAAAAGATGTATTGCGAAAATATCGTTTTACTTTATGTGGGGATGAGTTTTTTATCCCCTCGGAATTGGGTAAATCGTATTTAAAAGATCGTATATACTATGATGATAAACTATTGAAATGTGATTTTGATGGTGGTTCCAATCCTCGTATATATCATTTGGGAGACTATGATGAATTAATCAGTTCGGGTTGTCTGTTTGCTCGGAAGTTTAGCTATACGGATATGCATATTGTTGACAAAATATTGATTCATATCACCGCTGATCAAGAATAATGAAACATGCCTATTTGATTATAGCTCATAATGAGTTTGAAATTCTGAAACGACTGATACAGGCTCTTGATGATGAACGAAATGATATCTATATCCATTTTGACCGAAAGCTGAATCACTATCCGGATTGCCGGACATCGTATGCTAAACTTACTTTTTTAGAGGAACGTATGGATGTCCGTTGGGGAGATATAAGTGTAGTAGATGCAGAATTTGCATTGTTCGATGAAGCTTATCGACGTGGGGAATATAGTTATTATCATTTGTTATCGGGTGTTGATATGCCTCTTAAAACACAGAACTATATTCATCGTTTTTTTGAAAAAAATGCGGGAAAAGAGTTTGTTGGCTACTATCAGGGAAATATATCCAAAGAAATTGACCGTAAAGTTTGTAGATGGCATTTGTTCCCCAAAAGTTTTAAGGAAACTGAAGGCGGCTTGGCTGTAACAAAGCGTGTTTTACGTGCAGGATGTGTCCGGCTGCAGTCTTTACTCGGGATTCGGCGGAATAAGGATATTAATTTCAGAAAAGGTACTCAATGGCTAAGTATTAGTAACGAGCTTGTTGGTTATTTGTTGCAGCAGCAAAAAGAGGTACGAAGAGTTTATACCCATACTTTTTGTGCGGACGAAATATTTGTGCAGACTATTTGCTGGAATTCTTCTTTTCGCGACAGAGTCTACGATATGCACGATGAAGGACACGGTTGTTTGCGGATGATTGGGTGGAAAGATAACCAGCTGGAAGAGTGGAAAGAAAAAGACTTTGAAATATTGATGAATTCGGAAGCATTGTTTGCCCGGAAATTTAGTATACGGCATATCGAAGTTGTTGATCAAATTCTGAATGAAATCAGTAAATGAAAGAAAACCTTGAGAAAAGACAATCGGAAGTGATTGCAGCTATGAGATTTCCGTTGATGGTATTGTTGCTTTTTGCCCATGTGCTTCCCATGACATCAATCCCTATAGAGATGAATTTCTCAGAAATGAATGTATATCATCTTTTTTCAGAAGGCATATCTCATAATTTGTCCCGGATACGCAATCCTTTATTCTTTTTCTTCTCTGGTTTCTTCTTCTTTCGCAAACTAGAGAAATGGAGTCTTGATTTTTATCATCTTCAATTAAAAAAGAGAGTAATAAGCCTTTTGCTTCCTTATTTATTATGGAATATACTTATGATATTGGCTGTCTATATAAAGAATTATGCGTTTATTTTTCTTTTTTCAATGGAACCGGGGGAGGAACTACAGGAAGTCAGGAATAATTCTTTGTATATGTTGTTTTGGCATACTCCTGTGAACTATCCTTTGTGGTTTTTGCGTGATTTGATTTGTATGTCTGCGTTGTCTCCATTATTCTATGCTTTCTTCAAGTATCTGAAAATATATGGATTACTTATTCTGCTCGCTCTGTATTTATCTGTTTGGGAAACAAATATTGCAGGACTGAGTATGACAGCTATTATGTTTTTCGGAGCAGGTTCCTATATGGGAATTTATAAAAAGAATGTTCTGGCGTTTTGTTCGAAGTTCCGGTATGTGACAGCAATAATCACTCTCATGTTTTTATGTTGCGCTATCATTTGTAATGGGAGGGAGCTTCATGCGTATATTGTTAGAATATATATATTGTTTGGCATAATAACAGCTTTCAATTTGATGGACTGGTTAATAGATAAGGAAAGTTGGAAGAATCTGTTTTGTAAATTATCGGCTACAGTCTTTTTTATTTATGCAGCCCACGAAATATACATCATTAACTGGACAAAGGGCTTCTTCTCCCGTACTTCTCTTGCAGACTCCGGAGGAGGATTAATGCTTAGTTATTTACTAATACCTTTTATTACTTTAGGTGTTTGTCTCGGTCTCTATTATTTTTTGAATAGAATGGCCCCCAATATGCTTGCTTTGCTGGTTGGAGGACGAATGAAAACTCAAATTATAAGAAACAGCAAATGAATATTGGAAATATAACTATTTCAGTGATCATTCCTGTATACAATGCGTCAGTAACTTTGCCTCATTGTCTGGAATCCTTGCATAAACAGACTTATAGAAATTTGGAGCTTTTATTTGTGGATGATTGTAGTACAGATGAAAGTTTGTATATACTAACATCTTATGCGGAACAATTTGCAGAGATCGATTTTACAATCAGAATATTACAACATGAACGAAACCGAGGTGTAGCGGCGGCACGTAATACGGCCCTGAAGTGTGCTACCGGAGATTATATTTATTATGTAGATGCGGATGATTCTATAGAACCGCACACATTGGAATGTCTGGTCAATGAAATCAATCACAAAGGACTGGATATAGTGGGGCACGAGTGGTACTTGACTTTCAATTCCAATGCACGCTATATGAAGCAGCCGGCATATACTACTTCCGTTGAGGCATTACGAAAAATGATGGGTGGGGTAATGCGGTGGAATTTATGGCTTTTTCTGGTTCGTCGTTCTCTTTATGTAGAGAATGATATTCGTTTTACAGAAGGTTTGAATATGGGTGAAGATATGATGGTGATGATGAAATTGTTTATCTGTGCCGGGAAGGTTGGCATTGTTCATCGTCCTTTTTACCATTATAGACAAAGTAATCCGGAATCACTGACAAAGATTTATTCACAAGAGCATATAATACAAGTAGCAAATAACGTATATGAGGTGGAAAAATATGTAAATGCTTCCGCATATGCGGATTCATTAATAGAGTTTATTCCTTTTCTTAAGTTGAATATAAAGTTGCCTCTTCTTATAACAGATGATAAATCGCATTATGAACAATGGCTGGAATGTTTTCCTGAGGCAAACTGCTATGTCATGAATAACAAACTTCTTCCTTTAAGAACACGGATTATACAGTGGATGGCGGTAAAACGATATTTCATTTTGTTGAGGTTATATTATCGGACGGTATTTAAGCTGGTTTATGGTATTATTTATAAATAATATAGTTGGAGAATGGTGCGTTTATTGACTATGTTATTGATATCAATGGTTGTGAGTGGCTATTATTTTCCATTCAGTTTTTCTGTCTTACCGCAACTGAACACTAAAATGGCATTAGCGATGTTAGGTATTGCTTTGGTAGCTTATCAGGGATTTCAAAAACATCGGATTACTTTTTCGAGAGATTTGCTGGGTGCTATTGTCTTTGCTTTTATTTTCTCATTTATCTGCTTTGTTGCTGCTGACTATAATCATACAGATGATTATTCTTATGTCACTTACTTCGTGTCCTTTTTTACGTGGTTGGGAGGTGCATATGTGGTTTGTTATGTTGTTCGCGCATTTCACGGTAAGGCGACATTAAATTTGCTCATAGCCTATTCGGCTTTTGTATGCGTGTCTCAGTGTATATTGGCAATTTTAATCGATAGATTCTCGGCATTCCGGGCTTTGGTAGATACCTATATCTCTCAAGGGCAAGAGTTTTTTCAGGAAGTGGGAAGATTGTATGGTATCGGTGCGGCATTGGATCCTGCCGGTGTAAGGTTTTCTATTGTGCTTCTTTTGATAGTCTATCTTCTCTGTGAGGATGAGGGTGTAAAGCAGGTTAGGTGGAAAACTTTTGCCTGTTTATTCGCTTTTTTCGTGATTGCTGTTATCGGTAATATGATTTCTCGTACTACATCTGTCGGATTATTCCTGGGAATAGTATATTTAATATGCTCTACAGGTATTTTCCGTTTGGTAATCAAGGGTCGTTATATCAGGCTTTATTCTATTTTAGGAGGAATGTTAATCGTATTTACGATGTTATCGGTCTATTTATATAATAACGATCCTTTTTTCTACAAGAATATCAGATTTGCCTTTGAAGCTTTCTTTAACTGGGTGGAAACGGGAGAACTAAGAACGGATTCAACGGACAAATTAAATACAATGATGTGGGTTTGGCCGGAAGATGTTAAAAGTTGGATAATTGGCACAGGCTTGTTTGCTAATTTTGTGTATAGCACAGATATTGGCTATTGCCGTTTTATTTTGTATTGCGGTTTAATTGGCTTCGGAACTTTTGTTTTGTTTTTTGTGTATAATGCCTGTGTGTTTGCATGGAAGTTCCCTTCTTTCCGGCTTTTTTCTTTCGTTCTTTTATCATTGAGTTTCATTATCTGGATGAAAGTAGCTACTGATCTATTTTTTATTTATGCTTTATTTTATTGTCTGGACTGGAAAATGGAACCAGTTCTTATAGAAGAATGAAAATCGTTTACTGTATAGCCGGAACCTACAATTCCGGAGGAATGGAACGGGTATTGGCAAATAAAGCCAATTATCTGGTCAGTCATGGATATGAAGTTGTTATTATTACTACAGATCAACGTGAAAAGCAATCCTTTTTCGAACTGGACCAACGTATCAACTGCTGTGACTTGAGAATCAACTATGAAGAAAATAACGGGAAGTCATTTCTTAATAAGTTAGCCAATTATCCTTTCAAACAGTGGAAACATCGGAAGAGGCTGACGGCTTGTCTGAAACAACTTAAGGCTGACATTGTGGTTTCTATGTTCTGCAATGATGCTTCTTTTCTATGGAAGATTGATGATGGCAGTAAGAAAGTACTTGAAATTCATTTTTCCCGTTATAAGCGTTTGCAATATGGACGTAAGGGAGTCTGGAAAATTGCAGACCGATGGAGAAGCCGGATGGATGAAAGAACCGTGAGGAAATACGATCGTTTTGTAGTACTGACTGCCGAGGATAAGGCATATTGGGGAAATCTGTCCAATATGATAGTGATCCCCAATGCATTGAGTCATTCTACAACAGAACTTCATCTTTCTCCCCTTACAGCCCGAAAAGTGATTGCAATAGGGCGATATGGGTATCAGAAAGGGTTTGACTATTTGATAGAAGCATGGGAAATTATTCATTGTGCCCAACCTGCTTGGACACTGGATATAATTGGTGATGGAGAATGGACGGACCGTCTGCAACGACAAATTAAGAGAAAAAGGCTGAATCATTGTGTCTTTTTGAAACCACCGACCGGACAGATAGAAGAAGAGTACCGACAAGCCTCTTTGCTGGTACTGTCTTCTCGTTATGAGGGGTTGCCTATGGTATTATTAGAAGCACAGTCGTTCGGATTACCCATTGTTTCTTTTGCCTGTAAATGTGGCCCTGGAGATGTAATAACTGATGGTAAAAATGGTTTTTTGGTATCGGTAGGAAATCTTCCGATGTTAGCCGACAGGATAATGAGACTGATGGAAGATGAAGGTTTGCGTAAACGTATGGGAATGAATGCGTACCATAATTCAAAAACATTCTCGGAGGAACGAATTATGCAATGTTGGATTGATATGTTCGATAAGTTAGTATCACAAAGATGAGTAGCAAGCGAAAGACGATTGTTGTCTCAGCGGTTAGTTTACGTAAGGGAGGTACATTAACGATATTGCAAGATTGCTTATGTTATCTTTCTGCTTTGGCAGCCGACGGCAATTATCGGGTTATTGCATTGGTACATAAAAGAGAATTGGCTGACTATCCGCACATTGAATATATTGAAATGCCGGACGTTATCAAAGGGTGGGGACGACGTTTGTGGTGTGAATATGTGACAATGTATAAATTGTCACAAAAAATAATGCCTGTATATTTATGGCTGTCTCTTCATGATGCGACTCCAAGGGTGGTGGCTGAACGTCGGGTTGTCTATTGCCAGACTTCTTTCCCTTTTTATAAATGGAGTTGGAGGGATTTTCTGTTTGACTATAAGATTGTTCTATTTGCTTTATTTACCCGTTGGATTTATCGGATCAATGTGCATCGGAATACTTACCTGATTGTACAACAGGAATGGTTACGTTCCGGATTGAGCCGGATGTTGGGGGTAAAAAAAGAAAAGTTCATAGTAGCTCCTCCGGAACGTAAAGAGAATGATGTGATTGCAGAAATAGTAGAACTTTCCTGTTTTACATTCTTTTATGCTGCCACACCAGATTGCCATAAGAATTTTGAGCTGCTATGCGACGCTGCTTCTCTGTTGGAACAAGAGCTTGGAAAAGGAAGGTTCAAAGTGGTCTTGACTATTAGCGGACAAGAAAATAAATATGCACAGTGGTTATATAAAAAGTTCGGTTCGGTAAGTTCGATAGAGTTCGCAGGATTCATGAGCAGAGAAAAACTTTTTGGTTATTATCATGCAGTTGATTGCCTTGTGTTTCCGTCAAAGGTGGAAACATGGGGATTACCCGTATCTGAATTTATGGCAACGGGTAAGCCGATGCTTCTAGCCGACCTTCCGTATGCTCACGAGACTGCCGCTGGAAGTATGCAAACTGCATTTTTTAAATTGTCGGACCCGGTTCAATTAATGAATCTGATGAAACGGTTATGTGAAGATGACTTTACTTTTCTAACGAGTATCGGTACTTCTGATAAACGTTTCTCATTCGCTTCATCCTGGCGGGAATTATTCGATTCTATATTAAATTAATTTTTTCAGTCCGGTACTATATATGCGGTAAGTGACAAACTAAACTTATGAAGAGTAAGAAATAGATATTTTATTAAAAATGAGAATACTACAAATAGGCAAATTCTATCCGATAAGGGGAGGGATAGAGAAAGTGATGTATGACATCACAATGGGACTGTCACAGAGACAGGTTTATTGTGATATGCTATGCGCCTCGGCCGAAAAACAGAAACCTGAGAATCTATTATTGAATGATTATGCACGTATACTATGTGTGTCCACCTGGAAAAAAGTGGCGGCTACTATGTTATCTCCGGCTATGATTTTCCGGTTGCGTAAAATAAACAAAGAATATGATATCATTCATATCCATCATCCGGATCCAATGGCATGTCTGGCATTATTCCTGTCTGGTTACAAAGGTCCGGTAGTCCTGCACTGGCATAGTGATATACTGAAACAGAAAATGTTGTTGAAGCTCTATTCACCATTACAAAACTGGTTGCTTCGAAGAGCAAAAGTAATTGTTGGCACCACGCCCGTTTATGTACAGGAATCTCCGTTTTTGGAAAACATACAGCGCAAAGTTATCAGTGTTCCTATCGGAATAGATGAAATGAAGCCGGTTCCCGGGCGGGTGGCGCAAATAAAAGAAAGATATGCCGGAAAGAAAATCATATTCTCTTTGGGACGTCTGGTAGAGTACAAAGGCTATGAATATCTGATAAAGGCTTCTCAAAAGTTGAATGACGACTATATTATATTGATAGGTGGCAAAGGTCCCCTTCAAGAGTATTTGCAATCCTTGATTGATGAACTGGGAGTGAGGAAAAAAGTAAAACTGCTGGGATTTATAGATGACAAAGATCTGCCGGATTATTTCGGTGCCTGTGATCTGTTTTGTTTAAGTTCGATTTGGAAAACGGAGGCTTTTGGTATTGTACAGATTGAAGCAATGTCCTGTGGAAAGCCTGTGATTGCTATGAATATCCCGGAGTCCGGAGTCAGTTGGGTGAATATAAACAGGTTCTCCGGAATTAACGTAAAACCTGAAGATGCAGATGCATTGGCAGAGGCGATTACTGCTGTTCTGACAGATGAATGCCTGTATGAAGAGTTAGCAAGAGGAGCGCGAAGACGTTATGAGACTATGTTTACTAAAGAGCTAATGACAGAACTATGTCTGAATCTTTATTCGGGAGTATTGGACAGTTCTGAAACCGATTATCCGGCCAACAAAAAAGAATGAATTCCGAAAAGTTGTAATCAAAGAAAAACAAGCTATATGAAAAGAAATGTGTATGTGGGAGTACTTTTGACAGCGTTATTGATGACTTCTTGCATCAATACGAAAAGAATCGTTTATCTGGAGGATATGAAAGAATCGTTATCTTATCCGATGAATGCCCAACCGGAAATGAAGATTCAACGGGATGACCGGCTTAGTATTGTTGTCAGTTCACGGAATCCCGAACTGACGGTTCCTTTCAATATATCGACCGGAGGAAACTTTCAGGTAACTTCCAGTGGAGATGTAGCTACCGGTACCGATATGCAAAAACGTGAAAAAGGGTATATGGTAGATTTGAATGGATATATCGAATTCCCGGTTTTAGGAAAACTGAAAGTGGTAGATTTATCATGTAAGCAAGTAGCTGAGCTAATTAAAAAGCGGCTGATTGATGAAAATCTGATCAATGATCCTTTGGTATTTATCGATATTTTGAATATAAAGATTACTGTGATGGGAGAAGTTGAAAGTCCTCAGGTTTTAAAGATAGATGATAGCCGGATTACTTTGCTCGAAGCAATCACCCGAACAGGCGGAGTGACTTCCAATGCTCTTTTGGACAGGGTAGCGGTCATTCGCGAAGAAGGGAACGAACGCAGAATGTATATGCATGATATCCGTTCGTCGGACATTTTCTACTCTCCTTGTTATTATTTACAGCAGAATGACATGGTATATGTACATCCTAAGTTTGCAGAAGCCAATACGAAGGAAAGACGTACATTAAGTTTTTATTCGTTCGGTCTGACTCTTTTAAGTTTGATTACTACAATAACTGTCTTATTAAAATAATAGCCGATTACTGCATATGGAAAAACAAAAGAAGATGGCTTTGACAGAGGAGGAAAAGTCTATTAATATCGTTGACCTTTTTATATACCTGATAGCTCATTGGAAATGGTTTGTCCTTTCTATTCTGCTGTTTGGGGGATATTTCTGGTATAGCTACTGTGAGACCCCGTTTGTATATAGCCGCACGGCAATAGTAATGATTAAAACACCAGCCAATTCGCGGTCGGCAATGCAGTTGAATAACGCTGATTTCATAGGCCAAGTCAATGTGGCGAGTGAAATTCTGCAATTCAAGTCGAAGGAATTGATGCGGAAAGTGATAGATCGTCTGCATGCGGATGTCAGTTACATGGTGCGTGATGGCCTGCGTCCCAGAGAACTCTATACGGACTCTCCTGTACGGGTTGCCTTTTTGGAGGCTGGGCTGGATGAAGTGTGTTCTTTGTCTGTCATACCTAAAAATAAACAGCAGGTGGAGTTGGCAGACTTTTCGCTCGATGAACTCGAACAACGAAAGACTGTGAATCTGAATGACACTGTTGATACGCCATTAGGAAAACTGATTGTATTTGCTGCTGAAAATTATAGTGAATCCTATTTTGACAGACCAATCAAGGTGACCAGTAAGTCCCGGGAAGGGATGGTCGCTTTCTGGCTCTCTAATCTGACAATCAGACAGATGAGTGGTGATGCCGCTTTGCTGAGTATGACTATGAATGACCTGTCACCTACACGGGCAGCCGATATTCTTGATATGTTGATTACCGTTTATAACGAAGAAGCCATAAAGGATAAGAACCGTATTTCTGTGAATACGGCAGAATTTATCAAAGAGCGTCTTCAGATTATTGAGCATGAATTAGGGAGTGTGGAAACTGATATTGAGGATCTGAAAAGAGCGAATAACGGCGTTGATATTAATACAGTTGCAGGTATGTATATACAAGATAGCAGGCAATATGAATCATCAATCAAGGAACTGGATACTCAGCTTCAGTTGGTATCATTTATTAAACAGTATTTGCAGGATTCAAACAAGGATGACGAACTGATCCCCAGTAATATCGGACTGTCTGATCTTAGTATTGAGAGCCAGATTTCTCGCTATAATGAAACGTTGCTGCGTCGTAACCGTTTGGTAAGTGGCAGTAGCAGCAATAATCCTGTTGTCCAGGAGTTGAATCGTATCATGCAGACGATGAAACAAAATATTTATATGGCAGTAGATAATTTATCTAAAAGCTTGAGACTGAAGAAACAAGATTATATGCGTCAGGAGAGCCATGTGCGTCAAAAAGTGCAAGCCGTTCCTGGGAAGCAAAGGGAAATGTTATCTATAGAACGGCAACAGAAAGTAAAGGAATCTTTGTACATATTCCTACTGAATAAACGGGAGGAGAACGCTTTAAGCCAGGCGATGGTGGATAATAATGCAAGAATCCTTGATCCGGTTTCGGGAAGTAACTTGCCGATCTCTCCCAATAAATATAAAAAGATGATGCTCGGAGTAGGATGTGGTATCATTGTACCTTCTGTCATTCTGTTATTGATTTTAATGCTGGACACCCGGGTGCATAATAGAAAAGAAGTTGAGGCTGTTGTCAGTGCTCCATTCCTTGCGGATATCCCACAGACAGCCAAAGCGTCTGTGGATGCACACGAAGTTGTAGTGCGTGCACGGGGACTTGATCCGTTGTCCGAAGCTTTTCGTATCCTTCGCACCAATTTAGGGTTTATGCTGTCACAGGCGCAAGACCATAAAATTATCACATTGACTTCTTTTAATATAGGGGCTGGCAAAACTTTTGTTTCTGTTAATCTGGCTGCCAGTTTGGTGCAGACCAAAAAGAAAGTTCTTATACTTGATCTGGACCTTAGAAAAGGGAAAATGAGTGAGATGGCGCATAGCAAGCATGTCAAAGGAGTAGCACACTATTTATCCAATCCATCCATTGTTGTAGACGATCTTATTCTGCGGGATGCTTTCGGTGAAGGGCTTGATTTAATTCCTATTGGAGTCATTGCGCCTAATCCTACAGAATTGTTGTTGAGTAGGCGACTGGATGAATTAATGGATAGACTCAGAGAATTATATGACTATATCATTGTAGATAATGTGCCGATAGGATTAGTGGCAGATGCTTCCATTGTCAATCGTATTTCGGACTTGACATTGTTTATTGTGCGTGTCGGAAAAATCGACCGGCGGCAACTGCCTGAGTTGGAACGATTGTATCAGGAACACAAACTCACTAATATGGCGGTTGTTCTCAATGGTACGAAAAAAGGCAGTAGCGGCTATGGTTATGGTTACGGTTATGGACAGGGTTATGGTTATAAGAATGCGGAAAAGAAGAAGGGATTATTTGGGCGGAAGAAAAAGAAATCCCGGAAATAATGCTATCATTTCTCTCTGACAGATGTTCCGTAATGTCTATATTGAAAATTAAACGGTCTTTTAATCTGATTCTGTATAAAGTGAGAAGGTTATCGGATTTTATGTGAATAATTAACTGGAAAAAAAGCCCCAACTTTGCAATTGGAACTTGGTATATTGAATTTTAATGAAAAGAATCACTTATGAGAAAAGTAATTGTTCTATCGGCCTTGTTGCTGATAACAGGAATGAGTGTTTATGCACAAGAGGACTACTCTAAATCTTTAAAAACGACAACTACAATCGTAGAAAATGCTGATAAATATAAAGTAGAAACCAATCGCTTTTGGAGCAACTGGTTTGTAACTGCCGGTGGTGGCGGACTGATCTTTTTCGGTGACCATAATATGCAGATGAAATTTGGCGACCGTCTGAGTCCGGCACTTGACATCGGTTTTGGAAAGTGGTTTACCCCCGGCATCGGTATACGCTTCATGTATAGCGGACTGACTATCAAAGGTGCTACACAGAACGGCAGTCACTCTACCGGAAAAGTGTACGATGCTTCACAATGGCTGGACGAACAGAAATTCGACTTTATGAATATTCATGGAGACGTGCTGTTCAATGCCTCGAATCTGCTTTGTGGTTATAATGAAAAACGTTTTTGGTCTGTAACTCCCTATGTCGGTTTAGGCTGGATACTCACATGGGAAAGTCCGCGTGCACGTAACTTCAATGCCAGTATCGGTCTGATCAACTCGTTTCGTCTGAGTTCTGCGTTCGACTTGAATCTGGATGTGCGTGGTACTGCGACAAAGGATGAGTTTGACGGTGAACGTGGCGGGCGTAAAGAAGAAGGATTATTGTCCGTAACAGTAGGAGTTACTTATAAATTCCCACGGCGTACATGGGGGCGCAGCACTGTCAAGACCATTACCTTTAGTGATGAAGAACTACGTCTGATGCGCGAACAACTGAAAGCGATGAATGACGAGAACAATCGTCTGAAAGACGAATTAGCAACTTCCAATAAGGTTACGGAAAGAGTGGTGGAAACGAATATCCTCTCTGCTCCTTATCTGGTCACTTTCCAGATATCAAGGTATGCTCTTAGCAATGAAGCTCGTGTAAATATCGGATTTCAGGCTAAGATAATGAAGGAAAACAAGAATGCTGTCTATACGATTATCGGTTATGCCGATAAGGGTACAGGGACTAAGGAGTTTAACCAGTTTTTGAGCAAGGCTCGTGCGGAAGCAGTCTACAACTGTCTGGTCAATGAGTTCGGAGTACCGGCATCGCAACTGAAAATAACTTATGAAGGTGGTGTGGACAATATGTTCTATGATGATCCGAGAGTAAGCCGTGCAGTGATAACGGTGATTAAATAAACCCTTTTACATAAATATGGATGAGATGAGATAAAAAACACACTTATAAAACAATTTGTAATTAGTTGAAAGATGCATAAGCATCTATAAATCTCATGGGGCATAATTTCGGTAACGGAGTGCCTCGAAAAATAGTCATCTGTGAAGATGGTCGCTATTGCTTGTTTGAAAGCATCTTTTTCCAGTGGGGGAGAGGTGCTTTCTCATGGCTTAGTCCGTTAAACACTTGACAAACGCCTTTTATTGTTGTATATTTGTAGTTCCAAACCTGAACTGAATAATATAAGAACGATATAATAAAATGAGAAAATTAGTGTGTGATCATCCTCTACGGTGGTATAATATAGTAACAAATAGTACTTATCTCTCTGACGTATAACAGAGGATAGGATACTCCGATATAGGAAAAGGCTGCAAACTTTATGAGGTTTGCAGCCTTTTTTGTATTATAAATTCAATCCAGATTCTACAAATTTCTATTTTAAAGTTTATAATAAACGAGGGGGACGTTTATAATAAACGATCACAGTATTTATTATAAACCCGGTTGCCGTTTATGCATTGAACTGTAATTATTTTCGTATGCTTGGAAGTCTATAATTGGAATGAAATAAAATGCTGGTAATTATAGTGAACATGTATGGCGTCTGTGATCTGTCAGATATGAAGTAAAATGAAAGAACAACGGCTTTCTTTCTCCAAGTTTGTGCTCTATTCTTTTTCTAAGGGAGGTGAAGACGGTGATCATTTTTGATATTCAGCAGTCTGGATTCTTGCAGAGGACAGACGGTTATTCCTCTAAATGCAAAAGTTTTAATTTCCTTCCATCTATTTAAGAGTATTTACCTTATCTTTGTTACCGAAATAAAATATGATCATGAGGAACACATTGTATATTCTATTGGCATTGGTTACTTTATTTCTGCAAAAGGTAAGCGGAGAAGAGAATTCTAGTTATTATTTTACTCACATAAATGGAGATAACGGGCTTTCGTCGAGTAACGTGAAAGCGATTATCCAGGATAGCTACGGTTTTATGTGGTTCGGGACGAAGAATGGTCTCAATCGTTTTGACGGTACTTCCATCCTGCGGATGAACTGCGAAGATCATCAGTTAAAGAAAGGCAATAATAACATTTCTGCTTTGTATGAGGATGCCAATCGCACACTTTGGGTGGGTACGGACAGGGGTGTCTATTTGTATCATCCGGCTTCTGATGTATTCACCCATATAAACCAAAAGACAAAAGAGGGTAAAACAATGGATAACTGGGTGTCGGCCATCGTAGGCGATACACAGGGTAATATATGGGTTATTATCCCCGATCAGGGAATATTCCGTTATAAAGACAACGAATTATATTTTTATGAAATCAGCAATAGGAGACAATTTAAGCAGGAATCCCCCAATTGTATTTGCGTCCGTGAAAATGGGGAAGTCTGGATTGGCTTCTGGGGATTAGGAATCTGTCGTTATAATCCGCAGAAAGATTCGTTTGAACAGATAGTGGAGGATAGGGACGGACGTCCGTTGGTGGGGAAGAATATTAATTCTATCTGCGAGTATGGCGATTGGCTGATAATGGCTGCCAACGAAGGGGAATTGATAAAATATAATACGAAAACCCATGTCTTGGAAGATATAAAAGTAGCAGGAGCCGATAATACGTTCTATACTACGGTAGCCTATATGAAAGGTAAAATCTGGCTGGGAACCTTCAATGGACTGTACGTCATTGATGAGAAGAAGAATGAAGTCGTTTCGTTGAAGGAAGACCTGATGCGTTCGTTCAGCCTGTCGGATAAGATGATTTATTCGATGTGTCAGGATAGTGAAGGAGGGATATGGATCGGGACATTGTTTGGCGGGGTGAACTACTTACCCAACCGGAATCTGCAATTCGATAAGTTCGTACCCGGAAGTTCCGGAAATTCACTGAATACCAAACGTATCCGTGAACTGGCGGAAGATGTGAAAGGCAATATCTGGATCGGTACGGAAGATGCGGGAATCAGTGTGTTGAATGTAGAGAACGGTGTGATAAGGCAGGTAAAGGATAATAAATCCGGAAATCATCTGGTTACTTTGGCAGTAGTCCCTTTTCAGGATCAGATATATTGCGGACTGTTCAAGGCCGGACTTGACGTTATTCAGGTTCCGGGATACACTGTCAGGCATTATACTCCGTCGGAACTGAAGATCGGAGAAGGCAGCGTATATGTTTTCCATATAGACAGGAAAGGACGTAAATGGCTGGGAACAGGCTGGGGACTGTATGTTGCCGAGGCTGGTTCATTTAATTTTGTGAATGTCAAGGAGACCGGATACAACTGGATTTTCGATCTGTGCGAAGCGAAAGACGGTTCTGTCTGGATTGCCACGATGGGAAGTGGCGTGTGGAGATATTCGCCTCAGACCGACTCCTATAAAAAGTATGAAAGCAAGGAAAATGAACCCGATGGGTTGAGTTCAAACTCAGTCAGCTCCGTTATGCAGGACAGTAAAGGACGTGTCTGGTTTTCTACCGACCGGGGCGGAATCTGCTATTACAATGAAGAAAAGGATAACTTTGTCACCTATTCAATAAAGGAAGGATTGCCCGACGATGTTGCCTACAAGATTCTGGAAGATGAAGAAGGAAATCTATGGTTTGGGACGAACCGCGGACTCGTTCGCTTTCATCCCGACAAGAATGATATACGTGTTTTTACGACAAAAGACGGGCTGTTGGGGAATCAGTTCAATTATAAATCGGCTTTGAAGGCGCGCAATGGCAAATTCTATTTTGGGGGCATAGACGGACTGGTCGCTTTCGACCCGAGAGAAGCGAAGACGGATGATTTTGTGCCGCCTATTTATATCTCCAAATTCAGTATATATAATAAGGAGGTGACAGTGCACACAGCCGACTCACCTTTGAAGGAATGTATCACGCATACCGATCGTATCGTATTGAATTATGATGAGTCGAATATTAGTTTCGACGTGGCGTTACTCAGCTATTCTACCGCTGAGGCTAACCAATATTACTATCGGATGGCTCCGATCGACAAGGACTGGATTAAAGCCGCTACCAATCAGAATATATCGTATGCGAAATTGCCTCCGGGACAATATACCTTTCAAGTAAAGGCAACGAGCAACGATAATGGAGGGCAATTTGTCGAACGCTCCTTGTCTATTGAAATACTACCGCCCTGGTGGTTCTCCCCTTGGGCATACGTATTCTATTTTATCTGGCTTGTCTGCGTGGTGGTATCCTGGTTCTTCTGGTATAAACACCGGAAGGAAAAGGAAATGGAAGAGCGTCAGAAACTGTTCGAGATAGAGAAAGAAAAAGAGTTGTATGAGTCTAAGGTCAATTTTTTTACGGAGATTGCCCACGAAGTGCGTACTCCGCTTACTTTGATCAATGGTCCGCTGGAGACGTTGCAGGAGATGGAAATTGCCGACCCTAAGATTCAGAAGAATCTGTCGGTGATTACGCAAAACACCAATCGCCTGCTGACACTGACGGGGCAGTTGCTTGATTTTCAGAAGATAGGCGCTCATAAATTTGAGATGACGATGGAATGTGTGGATATTACGTCGCTGCTTCGTGAAACAGTTGCACGCTTTGAACCTACTATATCCAAGAAGAACAAAGAACTGGCTCTTCATATTCCGGAAGAATCCATAGAAGCGGTCGTTGATAAGGAGGCTATTACTAAGATTCTGAGTAACCTTTTGAATAACGCTTTAAAATATGCCCGTCATTCTATTTGCGTGGAATTGCAGAGAGAGACGGAGGCATTCCTTGTGCGGGTGACCAGTGACGGTGATAAGATACCGGCGGAGATTAGCCAGCAGATATTCGAACCGTTCTATCAGGCAGCGAAAAAAGACTCCGCCTCATTTGGTGTCGGCATAGGACTTCCGTTGGCACGTTCGTTGGCATCTCTTCATAGAGGCAAGCTATATCTGGACTCAGAGCATGAAGATAATTCTTTCGTTCTTTCTGTTCCTCTGGTCGAAAATACCTTGCGGTCTTTGCCCAAGTTGGAAGAGATAACGGTCGAGGCAGATACCCTGGGTGAAGGGGTGCCGGTAGAGGCGGAAATGAAAAGTTACGTTTTGTTGCTGGTAGAAGATAATGAGACCATGCTGGAATTTATGTCCGAACGCCTGCTGGAGGTTTTTACGGTGGAAACGGCAAAAAATGGACAGGAAGCACTGGAAGTGTTGAGGAGCAGACGGATTGATCTGGTCATCAGCGATATCATGATGCCCGTTATGAACGGGTGGGAGTTGTGTAAGGAGATAAAGTCGGATATGGACCTGAGCCATATTCCCGTCATCTTCCTGACAGCCAAGAATGATATCGACAGCAAGATCAACGGCTTGAAGATAGGTGCGGAAGCCTATGTAGAGAAACCGTTCTCTTTCAACTACCTCAAAACGCAGATCGTATCCTTGCTGTATAACCGTCAGAAAGAACGCGAAGCATTCTCCAAGCGTCCGTTCTTCCCGACGAATAAGATGCAGATGAATAAGGTGGATGAAGAGTTTATGAATAAAGTGATTCGTACCATCGAGGAAAATATCATAGATACCAATCTGAACGTAGAGCATCTTGCCGAGATTCTGGGCATGAGTCGTTCCAGTCTGCTGCGGAAAATAAAGATGCTTTCCAATCTGTCTCCTGTGGACTTCATCCGTTTAATCCGATTGAGGAAGGCTGCCGAACTGATTCATGAAGGTAAATACCTGATTGGAGATATCTGCTTTATGGTAGGTATCAACTCACCGTCCTATTTCAGCAAGCTTTTCCTGAAACAGTTTGGCATGACACCTAAAGATTTCGAGAAACAAAGTCAGGCAGACAAAGAAAAGATAGACATGCCTTCGTGACCGTCCGGGTGCACTATAACAAATGATGCATAAAAATGAAACATCTGCGGAAAATATGCTTCAGATGTAGTCTGCTGCTGCAAAAATGGTATTTTTTGCAGTAATTTTTAATATTCCACCTATATATATACTCCTACTTTTGCCACCGTTCCGGATAAGGAGAGATAATCCCTTTCGGCGAACGGATTGATTTATCCTTAAAAGTGAACTCTAATACTAACTTAAAATTCTGATACATGGAAAAAATCAGGCTTATCTATTTGACTTTGATTTTATTTTGCTGCTGCCAGCTGTCGGCACAGAATAAGACAGTTACCGGACAGGTAACGGCAGCAGGTTCCGAAGAACCGATTATCGGTGCGAGTGTAGTGGTGAGGGGTACTTCCAATGGTACTATCACCGATGTTGATGGAAACTTTTCTCTTTCAGTCCCTGTAGGGAAAGAACTTCAGATTTCTTATATCGGGTATATTACTCAATATGTAAGGGTTCCTAAGAATAATAAGGTGGCTGTAGTGTTGGAAGAAGACAGTAAGGCTCTCGATGAAGTCGTGGTGGTAGCTTTCGGTACACAAAAGAAAGAAAGTATGATCAGCTCCATCGAGACGATCAAACCCGCAGAGCTGAAAGTACCGTCCAGTAACCTGACGACTGCTCTTGCAGGTCGTATGTCCGGTGTGATTGCCTATCAGCGTAGTGGAGAGCCGGGAAAAGATAACGCGGACTTCTTTATCAGAGGTGTCACGACCTTCGGATACAAAAAAGACCCGTTGATTCTGATTGACGGTATCGAAACGACTACTACTGAGCTGGCACGTCTGCAACCGGACGATATTGCCGCATTCTCTATTCTGAAAGATGCTACTGCTACGGCATTATACGGTGCCCGTGGTGCCAATGGTGTTATTCAGGTGGCCACGAAGGAAGGTAAGGAAGGAGCGACTAAAGTATCTATTCGTGTAGAGAACTCATTCTCTTCCAATACCAAGAATGTGGAACTGGCCGATCCGATCACCTTTATGCAGCTTGCCAATGAAGCGGTCAGGACCAGAAACCCGCTGGCTCCTCTGGCATATTCGCGTGAGAAGATAGACAACACGATCAAAGGTACGAATCCGTATGTCTATCCTGCCAATGACTGGAGAAAACTTTTAGTAAAAGACATGACCGCCAATCAGCGTGTTAACATGAATGTCAGCGGTGGTGGTAAGCTGGCAAGATACTATATTGCAGCTTCTTTTTCCAAAGATAACGGAAACCTGAAGAGTAATTCATCCAATGGTTTCGATAATAACATTAATTTGCGTAGTTATCAATTACGTTCTAATATAAACATCAATCTGACAAAGACGACAGAAGCTGTTGTGCGTCTGTCAGGTAGCTTTGACGACTATCGCGGACCTTTGGACGGAGGAGATGTGATGTATAAGAAGATAGTCCGTTCCAATCCTGTATTGTTTCCCGCCTATTACCCGTCGGATGCACTGCCTACAGCGAAGCACTTGCTGTATGGTAACGCTATCCGTGAGACGGAGGCGAACTATACAAATCCTTACGCCGAACTGACGAAAGGATATAAAGACTACTCCCGTTCTACAATGGATGCGCAGTTTGAGTTAAAGCAAGATTTATCCTTTATCACGAAAGGGTTGAATGTCCGTGGATTGTATAATACTTCCCGCTACTCTTATTTCGATGTTAACCGCTCGCTCAATCCTTATTATTATAATATAAGTTCGTATGATAAGAAGACGAATCAATATAATATCGGTCTGCTGAACGAGAAGTCCAATCCGACAGACTATCTGGGATATAGCGAAGGCTGGAAAGACATACAGTCTACCACCTATATAGAAGCGGCTATGCAGTATAATCGTAGTTTCGATATTCACGAAGTCAGTGGCTTGCTGGTATATCAGCAGCGCGAAAAGATCAATGCGAACAGCGGTTCTTTGCAGAAGTCTCTGCCTTACCGAAATCAGGGTTTGTCCGGCCGTTTCACTTATAGTTACGACAGCCGTTATATGGCAGAGCTGAACTTCGGTTACAACGGTTCCGAGCGCTTCTATAAAAACGAACGTTGGGGATTCTTCCCCGCAGCCGGCTTGGCTTGGGTAATCTCTAATGAGAAATTCTGGCGTCCGATGAACAAGGTGATCCCTAAATTGAAACTGAAAGCAACCTACGGTCTGGTAGGTAATGATGCGATTGGAGACGAGAATGACCGTTTCTTCTATCTCTCCGAGGTAGATCCGAATGATGCAGGTAAGGGATATTGGTTTGGAACCAACTTTGACGAAGGAAAACCGGGAGTGACGGTGAAGCGTTACGATAACCGCCTTATCACTTGGGAACGGGCGAAAAAGGCAAACTACGGTTTGGAGCTTACTTTGTTTGATGCCTTGAATATTCAGCTGGACTACTTTACAGAGCATCGTACGAACATTCTGATGGACAGAGCTTCTATCCCGGCCGATATGGGGCTGGCTGCCAAAGTACGTGCCAATGTTGGTGAAGCGAAAGCAAACGGAGTAGACTTGTCAGTGGATTATAATAAGTTCTTCCGCAATGGGTATTGGTTGCAGGCACACGGTAACTTTACCTATGCGCACAGCGAATTTCTGAAATATGAAGAACCCGCCTATAACGAGAAATACAGAAGCCATATCGGTCAATCGCTGAACCAATGGTACGGTCTTATCGCCGAACGTCTCTTTATTGATGAATACGATGTGCAGAACTCCCCGAAACAGACCTTTGGCGAATATGGAGCCGGTGACATCAAATATCGGGATGTGAATGGTGACGGACAGATTACCGATGCCGACATGGTTCCGCTGGGATATCCTACAGTACCCGAAATTGTCTACGGATTCGGTTTCTCATTCGGTAACCAGCGATTTGATATTTCGGCTTTCTTCCAAGGTTCGGCACGTTCTTCCTTCTGGATAGATGCGAAGGCAACTTCTCCGTTCCAGCACATCAATCCTACGGATGACGATCCTTATCATCAGGATATTCCTTTATTGAAAGCTTATGCCAACGACCACTGGTCGGAAAGTAACCGTAACCTGTATGCTATGTGGCCCCGTCTGAGTACGACAGTGATTGAAAATAACGTGAGAACCAGTTCTTGGTTTATGCGTAACGGTGCATTCTTGCGGTTGAAAACGCTGGAAGTAGGCTACACACTGCCGGAAAGCTGGACGAAGAAGGCCTATATATCATCCGCACGTGTTTATTGCAGCGGAAACAATCTGCTCCTCCTTAGCGGATTTAAACTATGGGACATCGAAATGGGAGGTTCCGGACTGGGATATCCTATTCAGAGAGTCATCAATCTGGGTGTACAAATTAACTTCTAAAATCTAGGAAAGCATGAAAAATAGAATGATATACCAAATGAAGAATAAGGTCAGAAACCTGACATACTTCCTTCTGTTGATTGGAGGAACAGCATTGACACAATCCTGCAGCTATCTGGATGTAGTGCCCGATAAGATAGGAACGATTGATAACTCGTTTACAAACCGCAACGAGGCGGAAAAGTATCTGAATACTTGTTACTCATACATTCCGGGCAATGACAGCCCATACAATAATGTCGCTCTGATGGGTGCGGACGAACTCTGGAGTTATTACCCTCTTACTCCGTACAACGACTTTGGCCCTTGGAAGATTGCACTGGGACGTCAGAATGTCAATGACCCTTTATGTAACATGTGGTATGTATATTACCGTGGCATCCGTGATTGCAACATCTTTCTGGAGAACGTATCAGACATGAGCAAAGTAGGAGATTTGACTCCTTCCATGCGGAAGAGATGGCTTGCCGAAGTGAAATTTCTGAAAGCATATTATCATTTCTGTCTGTTCAGAATGTACGGTCCTATCGTGATTGCTGATGACAATCTCCCGATTTCGGCTACTCCGGAAGAAGTGAGAAAGAAACGTGAGCCGGTAGATAAGGTAGTGCAGTACATTGTAGATTTGCTGGACGAATGTCTGGAAGATCTTCCGAGAGTGATTTCCAACAAAGGTAGTGAGTTGGGTCGTGTGACGCAGATCGCAAACCTGACTCTGAAAGCCAGACTGCTGGTAACAGCTGCCAGTCCGTTGTTCAATGGCAATAAGGATTACACAAACTATGTGGATAAGGATGGAGAACATTTGTTTAACTCCACCGAAGACCCGACTAAGTGGGACGCTGCCATTGCCGCATGCGAAGCCGCCATTGAAGCCAGTCAGGACCCGGAATTAGGATTAGAATTATACTCCTACAAAAGCAACCTGATCCTGTCGGATGAAACCAAATGCCAGCTTAGCATTCGCAACAGCGTAACAGAAAAGTGGAATACAGAACTGATCTGGGGACTTTCTTCACGTTCGGACGCACACTTGCAGAGTCTTTGTATGACCCGTGTCGGAGCTTACCCCAACAATATGTGGGGAGGACAGGAAATGCTGAACCCTACAATGGAAGCTACGAATCTGTACTACACAAAGAACGGTGTCCCAATGGACGAAGATAAAACATGGAATTATGCCGACCGTTTCAAAGTAAAGATGCACATCAACGAGCAACCATACGAACTGGCATCTTATTATGAAACAATACAGATGAACTTTGACAGAGAACCTCGCTTCTATGCCAATATCGGTTTTGACGGTTGCACCTGGTATCAGTATAATTGTCCATCAGACAGTGAAAAAGACATCTGGACAGCGAAGAACCGCGCCGGACAAGCACAGGGAAAACTGGGGACTAACAGCTATACAACCACCGGATACTGGACCAAAAAACTGGTCAGCGTCACTTATGAAGTTACTCAGAGTGGCTATACGACCGAAAGATTCCCTTGGCCGGAAATGCGTCTTACTGACTTATACTTACTTTATGCCGAAGCCCTGAATGAGAAAGACGACGCCAACAACCGTGAACTGGCTATCAGCTACCTGGATCAGATCAGAGCACGTGCCGGCCTGAAAGGAATCAAGGAATCATGGGACACTTACTCCAGGTATCCCAACAGATACAAGACACAGGAAGGACTTCGCGAAATCATCCAGCGTGAGCGTGCTATTGAACTGATGTTCGAAGGCAGCCGTTTCTGGGATCTCCGTCGATGGAAGACAGCCAATAAGGTCTTGAACGAGAAGATCCACGGATGGAACTTTGAAGGTGAAACTCCCGCAGAGTACTATTCGCAGAGAACCCTGTATACATTAAAGTTTATCGCTCCGCGTGATTATTTCTGGCCGATTCATCAGAATGACCTGGTAGTCAACCCGAAATTGGTTCAGAACCCCGGATGGTAATGTATGTCTCATTTTAAAATCAGCAGAATATGATATCACATAAATTTATAATATGGGCTTGCGGCTTGCTTTTCGTTTTCGGTAGTTGCGCAGAAGATATGGTAAAGCCCATTGAAAACGATAAAGACGCTCCTGGAACTGTTCAGGACGTAAAGACAGAAAGCCTTCCGGGAGCTGTGAAATTCACTTATACACTGCCTTCCGATCCGGATTTGCTGTATGTGTTGGCCAAGTATACTAATAAAACAGGAAAAGTAATGGAGTTCCGTTCCTCGTTTTACACGAACTCCGTTACGGTAGAAGGTTTTGGCGATACGGATACTTATAAAGTAGAACTGTACACTGTAGACCGTAGTGAGAACCGTTCTCAGCCTCAGATAGTGGAAGTCGCTCCGCTGACTCCTCCTATCCTGTCCTGTTATGAATCATTGTCGATGGTTTCTGACTTTGGCGGCATGACCTTCGAGATGGATAATCAGTTCAAGTCCGATCTTGCTATCTACGTCTGTACTCCCGATGAATTAGGCGATATGGTGCTGGCCGAAACATTCTACTCGGCACGTGAAGAGATCGCTTATTCCGTCAGAGGGTATGATGCAGTTCCCCGTCGTTTCGGCATCTTCCTGCAGGATAAATATGGGAATGAGACAGATACGCTGTTCACCGAGCTGACTCCGATCTACGAAAGGGAACTGGATAAGACGAAGTTCAGGGAAATGTATTTGCAGAACGATTCCCGCGTAGACTCGTATGACGGAAAGATGGAATATGTATGGAACGGAAGAATCTCCAAAGATGGTGACAGTGGTGGCGTAGGACTTCACACCGGAACAGGCACGAAAGACGGTCCGGCAGTATTTACCTTCGACCTTGGCGTACTGGCTAAACTGAGCCGTTTTGCATTGTGGGCTATTCAGGACGACAAGCACTTCTATAACGACATGAGCCCGAGACGCTACGAAGTATGGGGATGCGCTACGGAACCTAACCCCGACGGTAGCTGGGATCAGTGGGTGAAACTATTGGATATGGAGAATGTGAAGCCTTCCGGTTCGCCTATCGGTATCTTGACGGAAGATGATATCGAAGCTGCGAAAATAGGAGATCAGGCAAATGTTCCTCTGGATATGCCGCGTGTACGCTATATCCGTATCAAATGTCTGAAGAATTGGTCTAACAATTACAACATCTGTTTCACGGAACTCACCTTCTGGGGGAATGATAACGAAGAATAATTCAATGAGTGTTAACCGACTGATTAAAGCAGAAAGAATATGAAACAATTTATCAAACATACGCCCTATCTGATGTCACTACTGATGCTGTTGGGGATTACATCTTGCACAAAGATGGACGAATATCTGAAATATACGGATGGAAAGGAAATTCTTTATACGGGTATTCCTGATTCTATCGCCATGTATTCCGGTTACAACCGGGTGGTCTTCCGCGGAGTACTGGCATCCGACCCTAAAATAGCCAAGATAAAGATATACTGGAACTTGAAACAGGACTCTCTGGAACAGGATATCCGGAGAGAAGAGAATGATAATGTGCTGATTATACCGATTCCTCTGGAAGAAGGGACCTATAATTTCGAAATGCATACCTATGATAAAGACGGATTGCATCCTTCGGTTCCTTTCAACCTTACCGGAACGTCCTATGGTGACTCCTACAAAGACGGACTGGTCAACCGCTTGGTGAAGAAGGTAGAAAAGATAGAAGATGATGTAACGATCGACTGGTCGCCGGCGGAACCGACAGCTCTTTATACGATGGTGCATTACACTGATAACTCGGGAAAAGTACAGGAACTGAAGATCGAAAACAGCGAAGAAGAAACCGTCCTGAAGGATTACAAGAGTATGACCAAGTTTGATGTGCAGACTTACTTCCTGCCGGATGAAATGTCAATTGATACCTTTAAAACGGCAGTTGTCTCTTACGGAGTCAGTGAAGACATTACCGACTTGTATCTGAAGAACTACAAACGTCCGTTTGAAGGAAGGGATAAGAATGCGGATAATAAATGGGGAATACTCGTTGACTGGGACTTCACTCCCAATATCCTGAATCAGAGTAATGGAAAAGGCGGTTGGTCCGAAGACTGGGGCAATTATTCCATCCATCTGGAATCGAAAGACTGGGATGGAGAAGGAATTACGAATGGTAAGGTCTATCAAAGTTTTGAGTTGCCGGCCGGAAATTATCAATTGGAGTGTGAACTCGAAGGGGGCAGTAACGGAATGAACGGGTATCTGGCAGCCAGTCGCGGCAGCGTATTGCCGGATATTGACCGATTGAAAGAAGAAGCATTGGGATATAGCCAGTACGGTGACTCCAATATGGGAGGAAAGCATACCCTGACCTTCTCTTTGGCGGAACCTGCTACTGTTTCGGTAGGCTGGGTAGTCACCTTCGGATCGTCTACCTGGATGAAAGTGCTCTATATCAAGCTGATGAACATAGCGGATATAGCCGAATAATTCGGTTCTTATAAGTGCTTGGAATAGTGGATATACACCATATATGCCCTGCATGCAGGGCATATAGATCCAACGCGCAGGACATATATACGCTACGAGTTGGACATATAGATCCAACAACCAGGATATATATGCGCTGCAAACGACATAATTACGATAAGAAAATAAATAATAATACTATAATCAATAATGTGTATGAAGTTTATAAAGAAAAAAGGTAAATCGCTGGGTATCGGACTTGCAATGGTTGGTTCATTGTTGGTATCTTCTTTGCAAGCAGGCCCCGTTTATCTGCATAGTGGTGAATCGATTGTTTCCTGGAAGTTAAAGCCGGAGGCGGAAGTCGGAACAAATGTTCCGGCTCTGCTGAACGCAGGTTATGACACATCATCATGGGTGGACGCTGTTGTACCGGGCACTGCTTTTACTTCTTACGTAACGGCAGGACTGGAAAAGGACCCTAACTTTGGGGATAATATTCACAACGTAGACCGTGCAAAGTATGACCGCAGTTTCTGGTATCGTACAGAGTTTAAAGTGCCTGCCGACTTTGATAAAGCGCTGACATGGCTCAACTTTAACGGAGTGAACCGTAAAGCGGAAATCTATCTGAACGGACACTTGCTGGGGATACTCGATGGATTTATGCACAGAGGACGTTTCAATATCACGGAAATAGTGAAGAAAGATCAGCCGAACGTACTGGCAGTATTAGTTCACATGCCGCAAACACCGTTGGCAAACTACGGCAGTCCTACTTACTTGTCGAGTGGTGGCTGGGACTGGATGCCTTATGTGCCGGGACTGAATATGGGTATCACGGATAAGGTTTATCTCAGCAACACCGGTACGGCAACGATCATCGATCCTTGGATTCGTACAGACTTACCATTACCCAGCCGCACACGCGCCGATCTGTCGGTGGCGCTGGAAGTGAAAAACAGTTCTGACAAACCATCTAAAGTCGTGGTGAACGGTACGATCACCCCCGGTGATGTGAAGTTCACCAAAGAAGTAGACATTAATCCAGGGGCAACTTCGGAAGTGAAGTTCGACAAACGGTATTATCCGCAACTGGTGATCAACTCGCCGAAACTGTGGTGGCCCAACGGATATGGTGAGCCCAACCTGTATACCTGTAAACTGGAAGTATCCGTAGACGGGAAAGTCTCCGAAACTAAAGACGTCACCTTCGGTATCAAAGAATATAGCTATGACACAAACAACAACACCCTGCATCTGCACATCAACGGTGTACCTGTATTTGTGAAAGGAGCTAACTGGGGAATGTCGGAATATATGTTGAGATGCCGTGGTGAAGAGTATGACACCAAGCTACGTTTCCATCACGAAATGAATTTCAACATGATTCGTAACTGGCTTGGCTCTACTACCGATGACGAGTTTTACGAAATGTGTGATAAATATGGTCTGATGGTATGGGATGACTTCTGGATTAACTCTAATCCCAATCTTCCTTACGACTTGAATGCGTTCAATAACAATATGATAGAGAAAATCAAGCGTGTCCGTAATCATCCGTCTCTGGCCGTATGGTGTGGTGATAATGAGTCGAACCCGCAGCCCCCGCTGGAAGGCTGGATGGCAGAGAATATCAAAACCTTTGATGGTGGCGACCGTTATTTCCAACCGAACTCACATGCCGGCAACCTGACAGGTAGCGGTCCTTGGGGAGCATTCGACCCTCGATTCTATTTCACTGAATATCCTGACGGACTGGAAGGTGATCCGGAGCGTGGCTGGGGATTCCGTACGGAAATAGGTACGGCTGTAGTTCCTACTTTCGAAAGTTTCAAGAAGTTTATGCCGGAGAAGGACTGGTGGCCCCGTAATAAGATGTGGGATTTGCATTACTTCGGTCAGTCTGCTTTCAATGCTGCACCGGACAGATATGACGCTTCTCTTGCCAAAGGTTTTGGCGTCCCTTCTGGAATTGAGGACTATTGCCGTAAAGCGCAGCTTATCAATATCGAATCGAACAAAGCTATGTATGAAGGCTGGCTGGACCGTATGTGGGACGACGCTTCCGGTATCATGACCTGGATGGGGCAATCGGCTTACCCCTCTATGGTATGGCAGACTTATGACTACTATTATGATCTTACAGGCGCTTACTGGGGAACGAAGTCCGCGTGCGAACCGTTGCATATCCTCTGGAATCCGGTGACGGACGCAGTGAAGGTGGCCAATACTACCGCAGAAAACTATCAGGATTTGAAAGCGGAAGTGACGGTCTACAATATGGATGGAAAAGCAGTTCCGGCTTATAGCAAATCCTCTGTTGTTCATTCAGCGTCCAATAGTACGCTGGAGTGTTTTACCATCGACTTTAATAAGGAAAGACCGAACCTGGGATTGAATCAGAAAGTAGTTGTTTCCTCTACTTCCGAAGGCGATCCGTCAATGGCTGTGGATGGAAAGAAAGATACCCGCTGGTCAAGTGCCTACCGTGATAACGAGTGGATATATGTTGATTTGGGCAAGGTACAACCCGTTGGCGGTGTCCGTCTCGACTGGGAAGCATCTTATGGGAAGGAATACAAGATTCAGGTATCGAATGACGCCCAGCAGTGGGAAGAGGCTTACAGCACGAAAAATGGAATCGGTGGTGTGGAGCTGATTACTTTCCCCGAAAAGGATGCACGTTATGTACGTATGTTCGGGTTCAAGAGAGGCTGGTGGTACGGATATTCTCTGTGGAGCTTCGATGTGCTGGGAGGAACCGGTAAGAGCGAAGGTTTGAGCGATGTACATTTCATCCGTCTGAAACTGACGGATAAGAACGGTAAACTGATTTCGGAAAATAACTACTGGAGAGGAAATGACCGCAGAGACTTCACTGCTCTGAACCAACTTCCGAAGGCCGAACTGAAAGTTTCTTCCAAAATGGAACAGAAGGGAGAGAAAGCGGAAATCCGTGCAACAATCGGACTGCCTAAGTCTGCCAAGAGTGTAGCTTTTGCCGTACACGTACAGGCTGTACGCACAGTTGACGGTGAACGTATTCTTCCGGCTATCATGAATGATAATTATTTTACGCTGATGCCGGGTGAAAATAAAGAGATTACTATTAACTTTGACAAGTCTTTGTTGAAAGGCGGTTCTTACAAATTACTGGTTACACCTTATAATAACTAACTTGCTATGACACTGAGAAATATAACTTGTGCTGTAACTTTATGCCTGCTTACCCTTTCGGGACAGGCTGTCGGAAAGACGGAGGTACCACCTTATAAGAATAAATCACTTTCCATCGAGAAGCGTGTAGACGATCTGATGGGACGGATGACACTGCGTGAAAAGGTTCTGCAATTGCAGAACCGGGGCGCAGGTCGTCTGGACGAGATAGACCGTATATTCAACGGTGAGAGTTTTGGCTGTACCCACGAAATGGGTACGACTGCCGCCGAATGTGCTACCATGTACAAAGAACTGCAACAGTACATGCTGACGAAAACAAGGCTCGGAATCCCCATTATTACTTCTGCCGAAGGCATTCAGGGAATCCTGCAAAATAATTGTACGCTGTTTCCGCACGCTTTGGCACAGGGGAGTACCTTCAATCCTGCTCTGATCCAGCGCATGACCGAAGCTGCGGGAGAGGAAGCCAAAGTAATTGGTATCCATCAGATTCTCTCGCCCGTACTGGACATTGCCCGTGAACTTCGCTGGGGACGTGTAGAAGAGACCTTTGGTGAAGACCCTTACCTTATTTCCGAAATGGGTATTGCCTTTATCAATGGATATCAGAAAAACCGCATCACCTGTATGCCGAAGCATTTTGTTGCGCACGGTACTCCCTCCGGCGGATTGAACTGTGCGCAGGTCAGCGGTGGTGAACGGGAACTGAGAAGCTTGTATCTCTATCCGTTCCGTCGTGTCATCAAGGAGACGAATCCGTTGGCATTGATGACTTGTTATAGTGCTTATGATGGAGTAGCCATCACAGGTTCTCCTTATTACATGACAGATATTCTTCGTGGTGAGCTCGGTTTCAAGGGGTATGTTTATTCCGACTGGGGATCGGTGGACCGCCTTAAAACCTTTCATGCTATCACGCCCGAAACCGATGAGGCCGGACGCCTGGCATTGGAAGCCGGGGTAGACTTGAACATCGACTCTGCTTATGATAACTTCGAACGGATGGTACAGGAAGGCCGTCTGGATATAAAATACATTGACCTTGCCGTTCGCCGTATCCTGACGGTTAAGTTTCAGTTAGGGATGTTTGATGCGCCTTATGGCGATCCGAAGGCAGTGAGTAAAGTTGTCCGCAGTGCGGAGAAAGTAGCTTTGGCCAAGGAAATAGCTGACGAGAGCGCTATTCTGCTTGAGAATAAGAATCAGATTCTTCCTTTGGATTTGGCTAAGTATAAGTCAATAGCCGTAGTAGGTCCGAACAGCAATCAGACGATATACGGAGATTATGCTTGGACTACCAGAGATACCAAAGAAGGTGTCACTTTGCTTCAGGGATTAAAGGATGTATTAGGAAATAAAGTAACGGTTCGCCATGCCGAAGGATGTGACTGGTGGAGTAGTAAAAAGGATAAGATAGCGGAAGCGGTGGAAGCCGTTCGCGGCAGTGATCTGGCAATCGTTGCCGTCGGAACACGCAGTACCTATCTGGGTAGAAGTCCGAAATATTCCACTACCGGAGAAGGATTCGACCTCTCTTCGCTGGAACTTCCCGGAGTACAGGAGGAACTGTTGCAGGAAATCAAGAAAACCGGAAAACCGATGGTTGTCGTATTGATAGCCGGCAAACCATTGGCTATGCCTTGGGTAAAAGAGAATGCCGACGCACTGTTGGTACAATGGTATGGCGGCGAACAGCAGGGACGTTCGTTGGCGGATATCCTCGTAGGGAAGGTCAATCCGTCGGGACGACTGAATGTATCTTTCCCGCGTAGCACAGGCAATACTCCTTGCTTCTACAATCATTTTATCACAGATCGTAATGAACCGTTCGACCAGCCGGGCAGTCCCGAAGAACCGAAAGGACATTATATCTTTGACGCTCCCGACCCGTTATGGAGCTTTGGTAGCGGACAGAGTTACACTACTTTTGAATATGTGGATTGTGCGTTGAGTGATTCTGTATTAACCGACAAGGATCAACTGACGGTAACGGTAAAAGTGAAAAACACCGGCAAGATGGATGGCAAAGAGGTAGTGCAACTGTATGTACGCGACCGTTTCAGTTCCGTGGCTACTCCTATCCGCCAGCTGAAAGCATTCAGGAAAGACCTGATCAAAACCGGCGCAACAAACACTTTCACGCTGAAACTTCCCATCTCGGAGCTGGCACTTTGGAATGCCCGTATGCAGGAAGTGGTGGAACCGGGAGAGTTTGAGATTCAGATAGGAAGTGCCGCTGACAATATCCACTTCACGAAGGTGATAACTGTGAAGGGAAAATGACACCGAACGACAAAAAACGAAGAGGTCTGTTTCTGACGATAGGGTTGTTTATACTGCCGATTCAGCTGGTCATTAATCATTTCTATGGCGGTATTACGGTGAAATCTTTCATCGTGATACTGGTTGGCTGGCTGATCAGTATAGGCATGTTGTTTCTGGTCTTTCGTTCGGCATGTAGAAGATGAAGCTTGAGTATATACTTAAAACAATGATTATGAATACAAGAATCCTTTGCGTATGGATAGCGCTTCTGACTTGTCAGATAGCGGGTGCACAAACAAAGAATGTGACATGGGGAGATCAGGGAAACGGCACGTATATCAATCCGATATTGAATGCGGACTATTCCGATCCGGATGTCATCAGGGTAGGCGATAAGTATTATATGGTAAACTCGGACTTTCATTATATGGGCATGCCGGTGCTGGAATCCGATGATATGATTAACTGGAAGATTATCAGTCAGGTGTACCGACGCCTGGACTTTCCGGACTGGGATACGAACGGAAATTATGGAGGAGGCTCATGGGCCCCCTCTATCCGTCATCATGACGGGAAGTTCTGGATTTACTTCTGTACTCCCCGTGAAGGGTTGATGATGAGTACGGCTACCGATCCTCACGGCCCTTGGTCACCTTTGCATTGTGTGAAACGGATTGGCGGATGGGAAGACCCTTGCCCGATATGGGATGACAATGGTCAGGCTTATCTGGGACGGAGCCAGTTGGGAGCCGGACCTATCATCTTGCATAAGATGAGCGCCGACGGGAGGACCTTGGAAGATGACGGACACGTGATCTATACCGGTCCGGTGGCAGAAGGTACCAAGTTTCACAAGCGGGACGGATATTACTATATCAGTATTCCCGAAGGCGGAGTAGGTGAGGGATGGCAGACAATTCTGCGTTCGAAAAACATCTACGGTCCATACGAGAAGAAAGTGGTACTGGAAAAAGGTTCTACCAATGTCAACGGACCTCATCAAGGTGCACTGGTAGATACTCCCGAAGGTGAATGGTGGTTCTATCATTTCCAGTTGACGGAACCGTTGGGAAGAGTCGTGCATCTGCAACCTGCACATTGGAAAGACGGATGGCCTGTGATTGGGGTGGACATCGATATGAATGGCATAGGCGAACCGGTAAAAGTCTGGACAAAGCCGAATACCGGAAAGAAAGTGCCTGTAAGCTTCCCGCAGGGAGGCGATTCCTTTGATTCGCCCGAGCTGAACTTGCAGTGGCAGTTCAACCATAATCCTTCTGACGCCGACTGGAACCTGACGGAACGAAAAGGATGGTTACTGTTGAAAGCTCTGAAAGCGGATCATCTTCGGGCATCACGCAATATGCTGACACAGAAGTGTATCGGATACGAGGGGACGGTTACGACAGAAATGGATATGAGTTCTTGGGCCGAGGGACAACGTGCCGGACTATTCTGTATAGGCAATTTGTTTAATGGCATTGGAGTACTCAAAGAGAATGGCAAGAACTATCTGTATCTGGAAAATAATGGTAATGTGGAGAAAGTAAAGCCGGTAAGCGGTAAGAAGATTTATTTCAGAGCAACGATGAATGCACGTACCAACCAGCATCAGTTGTACTATAGCACGGACAATAAGAACTTTACTCCCTGCGGAGAGCCTTATTCGCTGAGATTCGGTGACTGGAAAGGTGCCCGTGTCGGTCTGTACTCATACAATACGCTTCGTGACGGAGGAAATGCTTTCTTCAACTGGTTCACTTACGACTTTAACTGATTCAGTTCGTTCACAACTTTAATTGATTCAGCCATCCATAACTTTAACGACTTGATTTATAAACCTTATTAAATGTATATCATGAAAGTGAGAATCCTTTTTTTAATCTGTTTCCTTTGTATCACCTGTCTTCTGAACGCGGCGGACAAGCCTGTCATTCAGATTCATACGGATAACAGTAGTCTGATCTTCCACGTAGCCGACAACGGGCGGTTATACCAAAGCTATCTGGGCAAAAAGCTGAACCATGAGACCGATATTTCTCATCTTCCACAAGGGACGGAAGCCTATATCACCCACGGTATGGAAGACTACTTTGAACCTGCCATTCATATCCTTCACAATGACGGCAATCCGTCACTTCTGTTGAAGTATGTCTCTCATGAGACGAAAGCGGTGTCGCAAGGAGTTAACGAAACCATTATCACCTTGGGAGATGATAAATATCCGGTTACGGTAAAGCTGCATTACGTCACTTATCCTGCCGAGGATATCATTAAAACCTATACGGAAATCAGCCATAAGGAGAAGAAGCCCGTAGTGCTTCACCAATATGCTTCTAGTATGCTTCATCTGAATCGTGCTAAGTATTATCTGACTGAATTTTCGGGTGACTGGGCACACGAAGCCAATATTTCCGACCAGCCGTTGGAGTTTGGTAAAAAAGTACTCGATACCAAACTGGGCGCCCGTGCCAACATGTTTACCCCTCCGTTCTTCCAGCTTTCTCTGGACCAGCTGGCTACGGAGAATTGTGGTGAAGTGCTGGTAGGTACATTGGGATGGACCGGCAATTTCCGCTTTACTTTCGAAGTGGACAACAAGAACGAATTGCGTATCATTTCGGGTATCAACCCTTATGCCTCTGAATATTATCTTCCGGCAGGTGTCGTGTTCCGTACTCCCGATTTCTATTTTACCTATAGTGCAAATGGTAAGGGCAAAGCCAGCCGTAATTTCCACGATTGGGCACGCCGTTATCAGTTGAAGGACGGAGATGAAACCCGTATGACCCTGTTAAATAACTGGGAAGCGACTTATTTCGATTTTAATGAGGAGAAACTGATAGGACTGATTGGCGATGCCGCAGGGCTCGGAGTGGATATGTTCTTGCTGGACGACGGCTGGTTTGCCAATAAATATCCGCGCAGCAGCGATCATCAAGGCTTGGGAGACTGGGACGAAACGGCAGATAAACTGCCCAACGGTATCGGGCGTCTGGTCGAAGAAGCCACTAAGAAGGGCATCAAGTTCGGTCTGTGGATAGAACCGGAAATGGTGAATCCGAAGAGTGAGCTTTACGAGAAACATAAAGACTGGGTCATCCATCTTCCCAATCGGGATGAATATTACTTCCGTAATCAGTTGGTACTTGACCTGAGCAATCCGAAAGTGCAGGACTTCGTCTTTGGAGTAGTGGATAATTTGATGACTAAATATCCCGGTATCGCTTTCTTCAAATGGGATTGCAATAGTCCGATCACTAATATCTACTCTTCTTATCTGAAGGAAAAACAGTCGCACTTGTACATCGACTATGTTCGCGGTCTGTATAATGTATTGGAACGTATTAAAACGAAGTACCCTGATCTGCCGATGATGCTTTGTTCGGGCGGTAGCGGGCGTATCGACTATGAAGCGCTCAGATACTTCACCGAGTTCTGGCCGAGTGATAACACGGACCCTATCGAACGTCTGTTTATCCAATGGGGATACTCTCAGCTTTTCCCGGCAAAAACTCTTTGTGCACATGTCACTACGTGGAATCATGATGCAAGTATCAAATTCCGTACAGACGTAGCAATGATGGGCAAACTTGGTTTTGATATCAAATTGTCGGACCTCAATGATAATGAGAAGAAGTTCTGCCGTGATGCGGTCACCAACTACAATCATCTTAAACCGGTGGTGCTCGAAGGAGACATGTATCGGCTGGTATCTCCTTATAGCGGAAACCATACTTCCACCCAATATGTGGGGAAAGATAAGAAGGGAGCTGTTGTCTTTGCATTCGATATTTACCCCCGTTATGGCGAGAAACTGTTGCCTGTCCGTCTGCAAGGACTGGATGCCGGTCGGCAGTACCGGGTGAAGGAAATCAATCTGATGCCGGGCGCTAATTCTTCTCTGCAAGGAAACGGTGAGTTATTCTCAGGTGAATATCTGATGACGGTAGGACTGAATATATTTACAGGTCAGCGTCTGAACAGCAGAGTTATAGAAGTAGTTGCTGAATGACAGGCCGACGGAAATCCGTTAAACACTTGACAAACGCTTTTTATTGTTGTATATTTGTAGTTCCAAACCTGAACTGAATAATATAAGAACGATATAATAAAATGAGAAAATTAGTGTGTGATCATCCTCTACGGTGGTATAATATAGTAACAAATAGTACTTATCTCTCTGACGTATAACAGAGGATAGGATACTCCGATATAGGAAAAGGCTGCAAACTTTATGAGGTTTGCAGCCTTTTTTGTATTATAAATTCAATCCAGATTCTACAAATTTCTATTTTAAAGTTTATAATAAACGAGGGGGACGTTTATAATAAACGATCACAGTATTTATTATAAACCCGGTTGCCGTTTATGCAGTACTCTGTTACTATTTTTGTATAGTTAGAATGTGCGTTCTCCGATTATAGCTAATTACGATAATTATAGTTGACAATAATTGCGGGTAATCTAACTATACAAAGCTCTTGAATACCTTATGTTATTTATGCGTGAAGTTCCAGTATAAACCGGCATCCCTTGGTGTAGCTTGTGTCCAATGTCAGACTGCCATTCATTTTGGTGGCGATGAGTGAGCAGATAGGTAATCCCAAGCCATCACCTGTAGTCAGGTCTTTGACCTGGGTGAAAGGTTTGAAGAGATTTTCCTGTTGTTCTGCCGGGATACCTGTTCCCGTATCGGTTATGATGAACTGATGGGTGTGCGCGCCACGTTTCTTGAAGTCGAGGCTGATACGTCCTTGCTCCGTATAGAAAGCGGCATTTTTCAGCAAGTAGAGCAGGATACGTTCCAGCTGTTCTTTATTCGTTTTTACTTGGAGTTTGGGGGCGTTTACAGAAGGGGTGACGTCCGGCTTCATAAATTCTTTAGCCTTCTCCATGACGCTTTCGCAGAAAGTACCCGCATTGACTTCTCCCATTTCATAAGGTTCGGTCAGTGAGTTCTCCAAAGAGGAAAGCTCTTGAATATTGTCGCTGAATTGCTTTAAGGCTGCTACTTGTGCCTGCATCTGCTCTGCATACCTTGGTGCTTGGGCGGAAAGCTCTTTGGCGGAAGTCCCTAAAGTGTTCAGAGTCGGCTCCATTTGTGAGGATATATTCCGGATGAACTTTGTTTTCAGCTCGTTGTGCTCATTGGCTATGACCACGCTCTTTTTGAGTTTGCGGTTGCCGGTGATAAATTTCAGCAGTAAGATGGCAAGTACAATGATTGCGGCTACAAGGATAGCTACAAGTGTACAAAGTCCTATGATGATGTATTGCTTGGCGGATACTGTGCTGTCTTTGTCCTGTATGGTCTGGAGGCTTTCGTCATATTTTCGTTTCAGGACATTCAGCTCATCCTGGGCAGTCAGGGCTTTTACAGAGTCGGTCCATACAATATAGCTTTCGTACGTACGTTCCATCAACGGGGCATTGTTGGCTTTGCGGGCGATGCCGATAAGAGTCTTGTAGCAGTCGCTCACTTTATCGTAGTCCTTCTTTTCCTTGTATTGGCTGATGAGTTTGCGGAAACAGGCGTCTCCTTGTGTATTCTGATTGAAAGTATAGTAATAGTTGGCTTTCGTATAGAGCAGCACTTCCATTAAAGAATCATTTTTGGCGAGACTGGCAATCTCTTCCAATTTGTCCAGCTGGTTCTTCGCCTGTGCGGGATTCTTCAGTGAAATGTACATCTGCAACCGTTCCTTGCTGATGGGAAAGCGTAAGTCATAAAAGACTTTGTTTTGCTTCTGTTCGCCTGTCCAGATGAGTTGTTCCATATTACGGCATAATTCGAAACCTTCTTTGTAGAAGTTTTCTCTGACATATAGAGCATTGGCTTGAATACCACATTCTATAGCTTGTGGATAGTTCTCTCGCACGGCAAATGCTTCATACGCTTTCTTAAACAGATAACGGGCTTTGATGTAATCTTTCTGCTTCAGGCTGCTTAAAGCCTGTTCTTTTAGTTCTGTGGCTTTATCCTGAGGTGCTTGTGCATAAACTGACAGATAAAAACAAAATGTGATTAAAAGAGTTACAATGGACGTTTTCATACTATTGCTTTTATTATTTACTACAAATGTAAAACAAATATATGAATAAAAAAGATATAGCCAGTAAAAAAAATATCGCTGTTTATACGAAGCTAAGCGGGAACAATATGTAGAATACTTAAAAAATCATTTGTCGAATGTATAAATAGTTCTGTGGCGATACTCTTCCCCCGGCATGAGCAGGCAGGACGGAAAATGCGGATGCGAAGGGGTATCCGGAAAGTATTGTGTCTCCAGACATACACCGATATCCGGTGTGGGAGCGAGATAGCCGGCGGTATATAATAAGACACCGGGTAAGTCAGTCCTGACAGTCAGCCTTCTGCCGGAGAAAGGGTCGGATAATACGGCGGCTGTCAATAACGTGTCGGACGACTCTTCTTTCAGGATATAGCAATGATTGTATCCCTTGTTCCAGTGCAACTGCTCGTTATCGTCGTAAAGATGTGCTCCGATGCTGCGACTGGTGCTGAAATCAAACGGACTGTCTTTGACATCCTGTGCCTGTCCGGTAGGAATAAATTGTGAGGTTGTCTCTAATATTCGTGCAGCAGGTATCATGAGCTCATGCTCCGTTATTTTTCGTTTGTCGCCGGACAGGTTGAAGTAAGCATGATTGGTGAGATTCAGATAAGTAGGGCGGTCTGTGGTTCCGTGATAGCTGATTGTCAGTTCGTTGGTTTCCGTGAATTGATATTCCACTTCCGCCTGTACATTTCCCGGATATCCTCCTTCCATGTCCGGAGAGTGGAGAAGGAAACGGATGCCGGAATCTGTCCGTTTCCATTGCCATATCTTCTTGTGAAAGCCGGATAGTCCGCCGTGATTGGTGTTCTCTCCGTCGTTTTTCTCCAGCAGATAGGTAGTGCCTTCGATAGAAAAGGATGCCTGATGAATGCGGTTGGCAAACCGGCCGACAGTGGCTCCCATATAATAGGTGTCTTTGAGATATCCTTCTACTTTGTCATATCCCAGCAGAATGTTTTCAAAGACGTCGTATCGGTTCGGCATATTGGCCGAAACCCAGGTGGCTCCCAGGTTTGTAAGCTCGATGGAGGCTCCGGTAGCATTGGTCAACCGGAACAGATAGATGGAATCTCCCGATGGAGTACATCCCCAATGTGTAATTGTAAACTGCATGATCTGCTTATTTTATATGAATCTTTTGCTTTGCAAAGGAAAGCAAAATCAAAGAATCAGAAAATAGAGAAAATCAGTTTAAAGATGGACAATTATAAGAATTGTGTCTGTGTTTTTCTATCGAAAGGAAATGGGGATGTGCTCTCTCAACGGAATGCCGGAAGGTGTGTTAAAAATCGGTAGTATCTTAAATGGGGCTGACTAAAAAGAAAGAACTTTTTAAACCACCCCTCCTACAGGCATCTGTAGAGGGGGTGAAAATCAACTTTTCGACCTTTTGGGTCAGCCCCTACCCGCAGGGGGAGGTGGTAGGTGAATACGCAATTCTTTCATTCATAGTAAATTATAGACAACCCCATTTTAGTTACTATTGACTTTTGAAACACCCTCTGGCTTTCTGATAGTTATTTCTTCATTTTAGCGAGTAGAATGACGTTGTTGCCTTCTTCATCCAGTGAATTTATCAATGTTTGTGCACGTTTCTTTGCCTCTGCCGGAATATCTTTCCGGGTTATTTCTTTTTCCAGTGTTTCTTTTAGCTGGGCAGGTTCCATGTTGGCAACATAATAACCATGGCCGAATGAGGGCCATATCTGCATCTTTTTCGTTCCCAGGAAATCATTGTACAGGCGGAAGTAGCTGCCATGCAGTGTTTTCTTATCTATGATATACTTGGCAGGCTTACTGCCGCTCCAAGTGTTTTCTGATACTTGTATCGGCACGGAAACGTCTCCAATAAAGTGACGTGGGTATTCGGAATAGCCGTGCCAGGGGATTTTCTCCTTGTTCGGATATTCCACGGTGAATCTGGCTTCGAGTCGCTTTTGGGCTGCGTTATAGTGGTACAGACTGTCCGTTCGTGGGGCAGGCATGATCACCATTAACATAACGCCGTAATCATTAGTATTATTATCCATAAATACTTCGTTGCTAAAGTCGCGCGGAACGGTCAGATGTCCCGGTGCGATAAAGTTCTTGCGTTTACCTTTGAAATCTTGTGTCCACACGACAGCCGGCCAGCCTTCGAAAGGCAGAGTTGTCAGAGTGACTTCCGACTTTTCCGTATCTACTCTGAATTTGCCTTTGGGCACGCGCATACATAAAGGAATGGGAGGCTGAGGATTGCCTTGTAAATCGAATACGAGCAGCTTGTCACTCTGCCAGGGCAGTATGTAGATACGGTTGTGGGCTTCGTCCAACTGGTCGGCGTATGTGTTTCCATATTCGTTGGGCCCTTGTCCGTAGGCACCGATAGTGGTGATGAATTTGCCGTCGCGGGTAAAAAGTTTGTAGGGAGTCTGTTTGTTATTGCTCACCAGGATGTATTTTTCTCCCACTGTGGTGCGTATCCAGCCTCCTACTAGTGCTTCGTCCCGGTTGTCTAGTTTGACAACTTGAAGTTCTTCTGTCAAATAGCTGAGTGGAATGTCTACTGTGTCTTTCAAAGCCTTTAAATTACATGAGACTAGTGTGCCGGTAGGTGTCGTGACTCGTTTTGCTACAATAGGGGAGAGTGCCAGTGGGTCGGTCTTTGTTTCACTGTTGTATACAAAAGCAACAATTGCAAGTAGACAACTAGCACATAAACTTAAAATAATAATTCTGTTCTTCATACGGTTCTGTATTTGGTTAGTACTGTTTTTCTGATTATCACTGAGGCAAAAGTAGACCGAAGTGAGCAGAAAAACAAAAAAACAGGCGGACAAAAAGGTACGATGTGACTAGATGTATGTTGTTGATTATTAATAATATAATATATATATGCGTTTGTTTTCAGGCGGACAAAGACTTCAACTACCCTGGGGCGACAGCTAAAAAACTTTGAGAAAACTGTCTAAACTTATATTCTCATCAGTAATTCCCAGCTTATCAGTCTTTATCCGATATTTCCGTTTGGTAATGGCAGCTTTGCTCACACAATAGATATCAGATAAATCCTGTATGTTGACATTGATTTTGACGAGGCAGCAGAAGCCGATTTCTTTATCTCCCAACTGTGGATAAGCCTGTCGTAACCGGACGACAAAATTGTCGAACGCATCGTTCACTACTGAAGTGACTTCTGCCCATTCTGCATCTGTCACTACTATCTTGTGACTGGTGCCCGGTTCGTCCTGATTGTTGTTGGCATGGAGTGAGGGCAGCTTATGGAAGAATGGCATTCTCCGGAAAAGCGCTTCACGGAGTTCAGCCTCTTTATTCCTTAGCCGGATTTCTTTCTCCCGTAGTCCACTTACTTCGGCTTCTTTGTACAGTAACTGGTTTTCCCGCAGCAGTCGCTTCTTTTTCTCTCTCTGATAAAAGAAAAATGCGATGAATCCGATACTCAGCAGAGCTGTAACGATTCCCAGCATCCATAGTTCCCTTTGCTGCTGTTGCAGATGCAGCTGGTATAATTCATTCTGTAATTTGAGTTGGTTGAATTCTCTTTCCCGTATCCCTGTACTGATATTGTTTAGTATATTGTCCCTTATCGTGCTTTCCTTCTGCTTGGTATAAAAGACTTGTTCCGGATATTCTTTTTCATTGATCAGATTGAATAAGCGTGCATTGGCTTCCATGGCAATAAAGCTGGAAGATGAGATTGCGGCTTGCCGATAGTAATATTGGGCGGAGTCAATCTGATTCAAGGCGGCATGGGTTCTTCCGCATAGCAGCAGATAGTGTGGTACTTCATTTCTTCCGCGGCGTTGGCTCGATAATTGTTGAAGATATATGACTGCTTGCCGGAAATCCTTTCTTTGCAGACTGGTGTTCAACAGACTTTCCAGCGCATAATAATTCAAAGACTGGTATTTGGGCGAATCCATAAGTTCTTTCATTAGCTGCAGATAGCTTTGGGTGTATCTGTCATGATCTTGCATTTTGTTTATAATTTGCAGATATAGCTGGCTGGTAGAAAAATAGAAAAGTGTATCTTTCATCTTAAGAGCCAGTTGTCTGCTGCTGTCTGCCATCACCAATGCCTGCGGATAATCCTGCTTTCTGCTGTATGCTGCCCTTCGTAGCCCGTACAGCCTTGTTTTTAGCGTATCATTTAGCTGGTATCCTTTCAGGATTTGTTCGCTCATCAGTAATGTGGAATCGGGCAGATTACGATATAAATAGGAGGCGCTTTGCTCAATGCGTGCCCGTACATACTGGGTTTGCTGCTCGTTTTGTTTATATTGCCGGATGGCGATCTGCAATAATGAATCATCAGGTGTTCCTGTTTTCCACAGAGTTGCCTTGTAGAGCAACAGGTAATAATCTCCTTGATCATTGAGAGGTAATTTGTCGGGTTCTTCTATTTGTTGCAGGTAGAAAAAGATACTGTCGGTTGATACATTCTCCATCTGCATCGCTTTTTCCAGAAGATGAGATGGGGCAGGTTGACAACTACTCAGCATGATAAGCCATCCGATGAGTAGAAATAGGGGGTAATATGGGTTGTCGTGTTTATTCATATACTAGATTCTATCTTGCGAAAATAGTATTTTATATGAGACGAAGACTTTTTCTTTATGGTATTTTATTGATTTACTGTCAAGCGCTTTTATCCCGCCCAGTTTTCTCTGTCCAGATTGCGATAACTGATGGCTTCAGCCAAATGGGAGGGCTGTATCAGTTCCGCACCCTCAAGGTCGGCAATGGTACGTGCCACCTTTAATATACGGTCGTATGCGCGTGCGGAAAGATTGAGGCGTTCCATTGCATTTCGCAGCAGGGAAAGTCCTTTGTCATCCGGCCGAGCATAAATGGATAATAACTTGCTGCTCATCTGTGCATTGCAGTAGATACCGGGATGATCGGCATAGCGCTGTTCCTGTATACGGCGTGCCTGAATGACTCTGTTCCGAATAACACTGCTTGCTTCTCCCTGTCGCTGATCGGATATCTTGTCGAACGGAACAGGAACAATCTCTATCTGAATATCAATACGGTCCAGCAACGGACCGGATATCTTGTTCAGATACTTTTGTACCTGACCAGGACTGCATACACATGCCTTGGTCGGATGATTATAGTATCCGCAAGGGCATGGATTCATGGATGCAATGAGCATCAGATTGGCGGGATAACTGATTGTGCTCTTTATGCGGGAGATGGTAATCTGCCGGTCTTCCAGTGGCTGGCGCAGGACTTCTAATACCCCTCTGTTGAATTCGGGTAATTCGTCCAAAAATGACATATAAGAATATTAGTTTGATTTTTTTTTATATTTTTGTAAAAAAAAGAATTATGGTAAAGAAAGCAGCTATTTTGGCACGAGTATCGAGGGATAGACAAGAGACTGAATCTCAAATTAAAGATTTGCAGTTTGATGCAGAGTTAGAAGGTTATGTGGTACCAGAAGAGTATATTTTCTCTGAAAAGATAACTGGTATGGATTCTTACGACAAGGAAGAACGAGAATCGTTGCAGAACTTGAAGAGTGTTATAGAAACAAAACAAGATATAGAAGTTGTGTTTATGTGGGAATTAACACGATTAAGCCGTAATCCTTATTTTCTAATAGAACAACTACGTTGGTTTAACTACCGCAAAATCCCAATCTATTTTCATGATTTGGAAAAATGGACTATCAATAGAGAGACTTTAGTTGAGGATTTCGAGACGACTAACAGAATATTTGGTGCAGCTACTTATGGCCAACAAGAATGGGAAAAGATAAAGAAGCGTACTAAGCGAGGTCGTGATGCAAAAGCTCGAAAAGGTCTATTTGTAGGTCATATTGCAGATGGTTATAAAGTTGCCCTTGTTGGTTTAGAAAAGCATATTGTGTTAGATGAAGAACGTGTACCGTTAATTAAGGACATCTTTAATATGTACACAGAACAGCAGATGTCTACAGATAGAATTGCTAGAGAGTTAAATGAGAGAGGTATTTTGACCTTTAATGCCTTAGAAGCTAAACGGAACGAGGGAAATGATAGATTTTCTCAAGTTTATAAGAAAAAGAATACAAATATAGAATTGTTGAAATCAGAAATAAAGTGGACTGCTTCGTCAATAGGACAGTTATTAAAGAATCGTTGGTATATAGGTGAGAGACAGTATAATAAAGTAACATATGGTGTTCCATCTATTATATCAGAGGAGCAATTTGAAAAAGTACAACATCAACTTATTTATAATAAAAAAGTTATAACTAAGAGGCGAGAAAGCGTATATCCCTTGAAAGGATTATTGGTCTGTGGTAAGTGTGGGCAGCTAATGTATGGGCATAAAGTAAGAATTAATTCAAGTTATTATTGCTCCTCATTGGAAACTGGGAAAAAATGTGGGGCAGAAGGTATTTGTAAGCAAAATATAGATGGTATAATATGGGATTATATACAATATATTCAATTTTATATGCTTCGCCATTATGGAATGGCTAAACTGTCTACGATATTTGGTTTGGAAAACATAGATAAAGAATTATTGCAAGAAAGTATTGATAAAAAGAAATTGAAGATAAAACAAAAAAAACAGCGGATAGAAGATTTGTCAATTGGACTAGCTGAACTTATTATTCAGAAATCTAGTTCTGTTAATGCTACTATTATTAATGTTTTTAGTAAGAAACAAATACAGATTGAGAAGGATATTGATTCTATAGAAAATGAGATAAAAGAGCTTGAAGTACAAATCGCAGAAGATGAGAGGATAATTGATAGAAATGCTTCTATTGATGAAACTATATCTGATAAGATAGGTGAAGTGGAACGTAGTCATGATATGAAGAGAGTGTATGATATTATTCATCAGCTAATATTAAGAGTTACGTTATATAATTTGGAGGATTACTATAAGTTGATAGAGATTGAAGTCTCGTCTCATCGAAAATTTTATGCAATATATAATTCGAGAAAACTGAAAGGTAGATATATTCAAGTTCCTTTTACTAATGATGATTTTAGTTATAATAAGGAGACTAATAGATTTCAGCATCGATATAAATTTATAGGAATGTTAAATACAATGGAAATAGAGAAAGAAGGTAAGATGCTTACTAGAGAAATGATTTCAAAACATTCTGAGGGGGATATTGATAAATTAATAGAAGTCTCTAGGGAACGCTCTTTGCCTTATTTGCTATGTGATTTTTCGACAACAGAACTTATAGGTTTTCTAGGCAATTGGCACTATATACGTAACATACGTAGAATTGAACTTGAACCATCAGATGAAGAATTTCAAAAGTGGAAGGAGGATTATAAAAAGTGGGATAAAGTTCGTAATATGCGGAAGAAAGAGAAAAGAAAATTACTTAAATCAGAGGTAAAGGAATAACTCTTGTATGAAGTGTAGGTAACTTCTAGCTAGATTAGCGAAGAAGTTACCCCACCTATATCACGAATCGGATATATAGCCATACCCTTTCAAAAAAAATTCCAGAAAAAAATTAGCTTGCCAGTTGAAAGTGATTTTTAAAAATTTCAATTAATTCGTCATTGTTATAATTAGGATTAATACGTTTGGCTCTTCGTATAAATGTCTGTGCCATTGCTTTTATATCACTTTTATCGCTAATATCATAGAAACCTTCATTAATATCATTGTCCATTTCTGACAAAATTATTTCTGATTGATAGTCATAGTAGGCTTTATCCAAATTTTGAATTGGTCTTTCTAACTCTATATTGCTTTCTTCTTCTTTTTTTATAAAATTAGAATGTCCATTTCCCTTCTTATACTTGGTAATTCCCATTTCTTTACGGAATCTTTGTAGGGTTTTCGCAGATATTTCTAATCCACACTCTTTAAATACTTCAAGGTTAGCCTTGTCAGTCAAACTCGCATCAAACAAATCACCGATTTTACTATATGTAATATATTTTCTAGAAAGATTCCTAACTTGGCATCTAGTTAAACCATATTTAATGCAATATTCGTCATTCACAATATATTTTCTTTTTTCCATCCTTTTATTAATAGCCTTATAATCTTCTAAGTTAGCATTATAGGAAGATTGAGCTATCTCTACTAGTTGCTTCTTACTAATATAATCGTTACTGTTATCTATGAAATAATATAGTTCATTCACTAAACAATGTAATAGATGCTCAAAAGTTAAGTTATCCATCATTAACCTTCTCAAAATGCCATTGATATATAGTTTCTTTTTTCTCCCCTCACCATCCTTTATTTTCCTCGCTCTAGAACTTTTGCCACGTTCTTCCCCATGCTCATCATAATTTATGTTATATATCCAATATCTTATAATCTCAATATAATTAGGTGGGAGAATAATATAGGGAGTATCCGCATCAACTGGCTCCAAAGGAGTATGTTGAAAAAAGCAATACTTATCATTATATTTTTCTATTAAAGCTATATATGACATATTATTAAAATCAGCTATATATTCTTTGTCTTGAATTGGACATTCTATTTTTATATTGCTTTTCTCTTCTTTTTTTATAGAATTAGAATGTCCATTTCTTGTACCCTTATTATCCAATTGAAATTGCTCAATAGAATAGACTATGTTAGTATTGATTAGTTCACATTCAGTATGGCTACCTAACACCGCTTGCGAAATATTACGTCCACACCCATCATTAATAGACATATTATTTTTACTCTTAATAATATCATATATTCCTCTATATATATCTATATTAAGAATCTCTTTATCGAAAAAGTATAAAAGCCTATATCTATTCCCTTTTCCCACTAATCCATGACTATATGTGGTATAAGCAATAGTAGGTTTTATTTCAATGTTCTTAATAAGTCCAGCTAAATTAGACTCAACATCATCATCCAAGTCGAACATGACAAAACTAGTTCCAATAATGTTGTCATTTCTACGATGCAACTGCGTGATTATTGAATTATAATCCGTTGTATAATTAGCAGATAATACATTCCCATGTTTAATGCTAGCTATAATATCGTCCAATGATAAACTTTTTCTAACATACTGGACTGTCATAAATTCTTTTTTACTTGGTTTTTTGCTAAAGTTCTGCAAAGAAACCGTAACATTAAATTTCATAGTATTTATTTTAAGGTGGCTCTAAAAGCCTTATATTAGTTTCTAGTGGCATTTGGGGAGACAGTTAAGACTAGAAATCCTCTTTATTACTCATTCACATGAATAACCCCCTATTTATTCAAAGATATAAAAAAAAATTGGTAATTCCAAATATTTTGTAGATAAAATATATTTATATTTGAAGTAAGTTCTACTCATACTTCATAAATATAACAATAAAAAGAAAAGTCTATTTTTTATGGAACAAAAAAAACAAAACAGCTCAATTTCTACACAAGGACGTAGTAGAGAAGGTAATTTAAATCCAATGTATGGTAAGCGACAGTCGCTTGAAACAAAACAGAAGATTTCCGATTCACAGAAAAAAAGATATGAAATTATCCGACAAAAATTAAAATCTGAAAATATAAATTTGAATGAACTAATGGGCAGTACGGATAAAGACGCTAGAATAGGTTTGCTCAAGCAATGCTTTTTCACTGATACAATTGGTTTCAAAGATATGCAACAAGCACTTGACTTTGTAGCTATTGTGTCAGATGGAATTGACAGTAATTACTTAAAAAAGGTCATAAATAACGAGTTAAATAGTTATTTATCAACACTTAACAAACACCTCTAGTAATCCCCATTTTTAGTATATGTAGCTTTAGAAGCATTGTAACACAAGAAATAACCGTTCATCGTTCATCGTGACGGTTATTTTTGTTCTACATTTTCTCGTTTACGTCCTCTGTTTCCTTCTTTTGATAAAAGAATCCCTTTTCTAATTATACATTTTGCGTTTTGATATGGTTTTTCACTTGATAATCCATAATTTCTCAATGAACCATAACTAATTCCTATCGTTTCTGCACTAAAATATTCATAGATATTGGCAATAGAACCAAAATAATGGTGTTCACCATTGGTAAATTCTAAATGAATCACCGTTCTTTCCTTCTTCTCTGTATTCATAATCTCAATTTTACTGCAAAAATAAGAATTGTATTACATATAATAAATAAATGTCATTGATTTAACTGGAATTAACTGTGAAATATTGCATTAATTAAATATATGTCATAATTTTGCAGTGAATTAATGAAAATGATGTAATAATTTTAATAATAATGATATGAAAGCAATTAAAATCAACGAAAATAACGTAATTATCAATTCAATTAAGTGCATTCAACATGAAATAGATGTTCCAACCTCTATCTGTAAGGGAATGTTGCTTGAAACTCTGAAAAAACGTATGATGAGAGGGGAGGTAGTTCGCTTTTGTTACCAAAAACTAGACGGCACTATCCGTTATGCTGTTGGTACACTTCAAGCTGATGCAGTGCAAGCACATATTAACGGTGGGGGAATCCCTAAGAGGTTTTATGGTATGTTTGCTTATTTAGATTTGCAAAAAATGGCTTGGAGAGGATTTAAAGAGGAAAGAATCATAGGAATTTTAGATTAATAGAGAGGAGGCTTAAATGCCTCTTTTTGTTTTGATATTACATATATTATACAAATGTCATAAAATTAACTGGGTTTAACTCTAAAATATTGCATATAATTAATATATGTCATATCTTTGCAGAGTAATAAAAAACAAGATTAATAATTAAAGATATGGCAATGGTAGACAAAATAGAAAAGGCACTTCAGATGATAGATGAACATGATTGGTGGTGGGCATGGGCAGAGTATTGTGGTGATGCACGTGACAGAGCATACAGTCACATGAGAGCATTTGTGGAGCTTATCTCTGAAATCTCTGATAAAGTTATCGTATCTACATTACGTAAGCTGTGGGAAGTTTCAGCGCACAAGGCTTGGACGGATGATAAGGAGGAAAAAGCCAAGTATGAATCAATAAGGGTAGAACTGATGGCTACTATCTTCCCATCAGAAATAAAAATGGCAGCATAATGGAAATGGCAAATTACATATTAAAACTCTTGAAAGCACAACTAATGATAGTATGGTCATGGGGATTCAACTCCCCAATAGCCATCGCTAATGGTCTTAAATTTAAAGTGCAAGGTTTTAAATTTAAAGGATGGGTTGAAGTCGTGTATGATGAAGGGAAAGATTTGTTTAAGGTTACATTCATTGAAAGAAATAACGTTGTACATGTTGTTGAGGATGTATTTTTTGATATGTTGGTTGAAGTAATTGATAACGTGGTTGAGAAAACAGAGAATTATACAGAATGTGTGAACTCTGAATATTCACTTCTGTAATTTCTGAATATTAATTGATTATCAACGATTTAATTAAATATAGTTTTCTGATATATTCAAAAATCATAAAACTTAAATAAAAGAGAATATTATGAGTTTAAAGAATAGTAATGTAACCAGTGATTATATAGAGTGGGATTCAATGTTATCCTTAGTACGCAAATTATATCGAGATAAGGAGTATCGCCTATCATTGTTAATTGGATGTGGCTGCTTCTTTGGGCTTCGTATATCAGACTTATTAGAATTGACATGGAATATGGTATTGAGTGGTGATAGATTTGCAATAGTAGAAAAGAAAACGAACAAATGGAGGGAGGTCAAAATCAATGGAGATTTTCAAAAGCATATACAAGAGTGTTATAAAGCATTGGGCGTAGCAGATAGAAGTGAGAAATGCTTTATAAGCCGTAAAAATACGGTGTATAGCACACAGCGTATTAATGTATTGTTCAAAGAAATAAAATCCAAGTATGGGTTGAAGGTAGAACACTTCTCAACTCATAGTATGCGCAAGACATTTGGCCGAAAAGTGGTGGAAGCATCTGGCGAAAACTCTGAGTTTGCACTCATAAAACTATCAGAGTTATTCAATCATGCAGATGTGCAGACAACAAGGCGTTATTTAGGCTTAAGAACAGAAGAATTGATGGAAACTTATGATATGTTAAGCTTTTAGCAACAAAAATATTAACTTTGTAAAAAATAACAGCTCACAAGAGTGCTCTTATGCTAAATAATCCTTAAATTTGCACCGCAACAAATAGTTGCAGACATAATTAGGAAGCGTTTAGCTCCTATTCCTACTAAGGAATCTCGACAACTCGTTAGTGTGATGGAATATGGATAGAGCGTCTCTCCCTTTGGTTTGTTATATATGTACCTCATATATATAGCTAAGGGTGTGGGCTGTTTTTTCTTTTCTATCACGTGGGCAGTCGAGAGCCTCTTAGTAAGAAGAGAACTAATAGGCTCACACTTTCTTTTTATGCCCATCACCAACCGATAAATTCACTATTGAGCCTATAGTGAATAAGCCTATAAATGAGAAAATGTTCATCATGTGGTGCAGAGATTGAGAGCGATTCCTCATTCTGCACTAATTGTGGTCAAAAGTTGTCAAATCAGAATCAATGTATTCAATGTCAAAAAGTTATTGATGATGATTCTGATTGGTGTCCTTATTGTGGAACTAAGCAAATCATTCGGACTGATTCAGCTCCAAAGCATCAAGCACAAGAATCTAAGAAGAAGTTTAAAAAGAGCCTTCTATTAGTCATATTTATAATAATATGTATCATTATTGGTGGTGGATTACTTCTATTAATTGAAAATAAGTCTTTTGGAGAAGATGGTATAGTTCAAAATGAACAAGTTGTAATGGTGAATAATGAATCGTCAGAAACAAATGCAATAGAAGAGGATAATGGTGTTATATGCCCAGAACCACGATGTGGAGGAGAATCAGTCACTAATGTGGTAGCTGTGGCTTCTCACACATTGCAGAGCCAAGGTTCAAATACATATCAAGCTGCTAATATGTTAGATGATGATTTAAATACTGCATGGGCTGCTCCCTTTGTTGGTGAAAAAATCACATTAGTATTCCTAATGAATACAAATCGTTTATACAAGATGATTATAGGAAATGGATATGGTAAGACCTCAGAACTCTTTGAAGCAAATTCTCGTGCAAAAGATGTAGAAATTTTCATTAATGGGAATTTTGTTTGCAGAGAAGAGTTATCAGATATTTGGATGCCTAATTATATTGTATTTGATAAAGAGTATAACAATGTATCAGAAGTGAGAATGGTAATAACATCAGTGTATAAGGGCAACAAATATAATGACCTATGTATAACAGAAGTTTCTTTCTTCGAAAAAGAAAATAACTAAAAAATAATAAACTATGTATTGTAAAAAATGTGGAACAGAGCAAAGGGAGGGAAATAAATTCTGTCCAAAATGTGGTAATCCCTTCCCTATAGAGAGTCATTCTAATAATACAGAGCCATCTTCAACCACTAATAAAGATGGCTTATCAAAAGTTAATAAAACTAATTCAGTAATTAATGAATCCACTCCAAAGAGCAACATTATTCACCAATTCAACTTGTGGTATGAAAATTTAGATATTGAGAAAAGAAAACGTCTGACCTATTTACTAATTGGAATAGTATCCATTGTTATTTTATATTTCAAATTTAATAATATTGATTTTGAGGCAGATTATACAGATGACCAATCTTATTCCAGTTATCAAGAAAGTAGGGATAGTGATTCACCTTCTAACGGATTGAATACATATCAATCCATCACCTTTGATACAGAACAACAAGTACGTTCATATTTATCAAGCCATAAATTTACGTCTGATGACGGATATACAATTAGCTTCCAAAATAATGCTAATGAACTATATCTAAATGGGCGATGTATAACAAGCCTAATTTCAATACCAAGATATAGTGAGCAAGGAGCATTGTTAAAAGGTAGTGGTCCCTATGGCACATCCACTTTTATGCTTACAGTCAAAGATGGCGCTCGTGGTTTAGTTGATATGAATGATGAAACTGTTTATAGAGAAATGCGATAAAGTTAAATATGTAGAATTTAATATTTTAGATTATGAGTAAAAAAATCTTTTTATTATGTACCTTTCTTTTGGGAAGTTTAATATTATCTTCATGTTCAAATGATGATGAAGAAAATGGAGTTGGCGATTTTGTCGTGAACGGTAAAGGTTATGTAACGAGCAGTGAGCAATGTTCAAACGGTACTAGGATTGAGGACCCATACGTTGATATTGAGGCTTCGTTTAGCGTTCTATTGACAAACCTACCAGATACGTATAACTTCGTGATTAGACTAAGTGGCATATACGACCTTAGTAAAATCAAAGTTAATGATGATTTAACCGACATTGCGTGGATAAGGAGCTACAATGATATAACGAATGTAACCCCTAAAGACGATTTTGATGAGAACCTTAGTGGCAATTTGATAGTTAAGGCTATATCTGATGAAAGTATAACCCTTGAATTTATTGATTTTACTTTTGTTGAATTAAAAGGAAAAGGGTATACAGAAACTCATGTTATGAATGGTACTATAACCTATTATCGGCTTCATAATTAAGAGTTCTTCATTATAACAATACAAACAACAAGGAGGTATAGTGCTATATCTCCTTTTTTATTATCTTTGTGAACTAATCTAAAAAATAAGATACTATGACAAAAGAAAAATTTGTGGAATTTCTCACATACATCTATGAATATAATTTTAAAGCAGACGTAAAGTGCATTACTCCCAAAGTGACGATAGCCTCGACTCAAATATCCATTACATTATTCACACATACTGGAGGGTATGTTGATTATGGTGATTACACACATAAGTCATTCAAAAGAGAGTTTAAAGAATTATTAATTGAAGATGGTTTCATTGATAATAAGAAGAATCCTCTCGATGAAGTTGAAGATATTGAAAAATGGGAAGTTTGGCTTAATATCACTGATGGCGATAGAATATACGCTGGTGTCCATTTGTTTGACTATTCTGACAATGGTCTACAACTCATTGGAAAGTCGGCTAATTATAAGTAATAGCATGTTAATGAATAGGATATTAAAGGCAACTTATAACGGTTGCCTTTAATTCTATATAAGAACTAGTCTGTGGAAGTACTAATAGCCTTTACCGCATTGTTTGCGAGTGGTATTCTAGCAGCAATATCGGTATATTCTTCATCAACATTGTTATCGACTAGACTGATGTTATTCTCTGAAATATCATTCTTTATCTCTTTTGTAGAACTACCGCTAACTTCCATTTCTGCACCAGCGTTGATTTCCGTATTGGTGCTGTTTTCTGTATCATCATTACTTTCTGTATTGGTATTGCTATTGTTAATATTTTCACCCTCTTTGGGGTATTCCCCATTTAAAAAGAGCTGAATTTCATCTACGCTAATTAACGCAAGGTAATTGGAGAGAACGTCTTTTTTTATTTTACCCTTATTCATGCCATAGGCAGCATCGAGTATTGCATACATATTACTCTCAATATCACTTCCACTAAGATTGCACATCTTCTGAACATCTGATTCGTTTAAATACTCCATTCTATGTAGAATCTGGTCAATACCTCCATTTGCACATTCTTTACTCAAAAGTTCTAATAAATAGCGTTTTTTTAAAAATTTATTAGTAAACTTTTTCTTTCGCAAATAAATATACAATCGAATAGCTCGTTCATAATTTGCATGACGTATCGCAATACCATGATTGACATAGTTTGACAATGCCTTACTAGTATAGGATTCTTTATTATTACAGAGGATGAGGCTGATAGAAGTAGTGGGAAAACTATACCTACTAGCAAAGTAGTGGATTGTTTTAATTAAATTATCATCCCTCTTAGTCTTGTGTGCATGATTAATGTAGTCAGCATCACTCCACTTGCGAGATTGGCTATTAATCTCAATTATATAGTCATTGAGATTGCCTATTTCATCCATGCTAATAACTTCATACTTTACAATAGGCAAGTATTGGGGGTGATATTCAATAGGTTTAGAATCAGCATCCTTCTTCCCTAATTTCTTCTTTTCCCATTTCCTTATCTCTATTTTACTTTTCTCTGCCTTATCTTCTTCTTCAGAAATGATTTGAAGCGTAGCTACTGTTCTATGCTGTCCGTCAATTATAACATAATATCCATTTCTATCCGTTATAATCTCATTAGTTCTAATATCACGCAGCTCAATACTTTCGTCTATATCTATAGCTTTTACTAATATAAGCGGCATAAGTACTCCTTTGGCCTTAATAGATTTCTTAAACTCCTTAGTAACTCTAACTTCACGATTACTACCCAAAACTGCTAATTGCAAGTCATTAATATTTACTCTTTCCATTTTGTTTAATTTTTAATTATTTTAGTTATTCAAGTTATGAGAGACATAGAATATTAACCAATCTACCTCAGCTGACAATCAGCTATTAATTAAAATTGCTTCACTTACATTTTAAGGTAGATTATATAAGTTCCACAATGTCACCTTGTCTCTCATTGACGTTGCAAAGGTATGTGAATTAACTGGAAGTTACAATTTGGATTCATTTTGGATAGTCCAGTTCTTAATCCATATAAAATCCAATATTAAATAAATACTGTATATTGTTCTATATATCTCTAATAATCAGTATATTTGTGCTTAAATTTAAATCCAAACAAAAAATGACGAAAGAACGGAAATATATTACAGATACCGATTTTATAACCAAGTCTTGTTATAGAGGTGATTTATATCAATTAGTATATGGTATCTTCTATCATGGGACTGATAATGATTATGAAGATATTTATAATTTAATAGCTCTATTAACTCTTAAACAGTCCTCCATGCCACTAAGGCGAGCTAAATTAATGCTATGGAAGGAAGAGGTTGCAGAAATATTAATAGGTTTGAGGAAATATAATCAAAAGAAGTATGATGTTTGGGTTATTGTACCCTTTTTAGTTTTTGAGTATGAAATAAACCAAACTATTTCCTTATTTCAATTTGCAATGAATCTCCTTGAGCAGTTTATTTTAAATGATGGTGCTATTGCTGTGACAACGGATGATAATGACTTTTCATTCCCAATTAATAAGATGCAAGATTTCTTTTTGGATTTCATCACTCTCAAGTATGATAACCGTTATGAAGGAAATTTGGTAGATGTTAGTTTGTACGCCATAACTGATGAGATGATAAGAAGAGGGATAGGGAGAAATCTTCGCCAATCCAAGTTAATACAAGGAAAATATGTCATCTATGAAGATGTAAAGATTGAAATTCCAATAAATGAGAATGGTGAACTAGTCAAATCTTCATATTATGGAGAGGACTTGTTTAGGCAGTATTATATAAAGCCCAATTATGAGCTAGAAGACAATATGGATAGTATTGATATAATTACAACTCCAACTGTGAAGGACGAAACCACACTGAAAGAGAAGTGTGGTATTATCTATTATATGCTGAAAGATAAGGTAGATGAAGATACTATTATTAAAGTAGTTAATTATATTAATGGCACTCCATATAATTCAGAAATCAAAAAGGAGAATAAAAATAGTATTAAAAGGTATGTCTATAGTTATCGCAAAGACAATGTAGATTATGAAATGATGTCTAACATTGAAAGAACTCTGTTGAAATATGAAATCCCACTTCCTTCTAAAAAGTAATTGTAATATTCAATATTATAGGCATTATCCCATAAGTGAATATACTTCTTAGAGGATTTATGGCATCTCAAATATAATGCATTGATTATAAACAAGTTAAGCATAATATTAATATTCACTTCTATTCTTAGTGAATATTAGAAATAATACAATATAGTTTGTATGCGTAGATTTAATCTATAAACTATATTGTATTAATGAATATATAAATCTTTCAATGTTCGTCAAGCAAAATTGATTCTATTGAGGCTATTTTTCCTCTTAGTCTGTTGGGAGCAGCTTTTTTCCAACTTGCAAGAAAGCTTTTGAAATCCATACTTTTAGTCACATTTGTGAATTTTAAGAACTGGATTGTTTCCCATAGCTTAGTGTCAGCCTTGAAAAGTGGTAACAACTTTAATGCTATTATTCTATTTTCATCTCTTTTGTAACGGTTTTGATAAAGTTCATTTAGGTTTCTTTCCAACCATCTGTTAAATGGGGTAGCTATAGTATATTGAGGATTATCTGTAATAGCAGTCACATAATCTCTTAATGAGTTGGCATAATCTCTCCAGTTTGCGTAGGGAGGTTTTGTTTGCCATGTATTCGACATACTATCTATACAATAAATTGAAGCCAATTCACACAATGCCTCTTCAAACCAACCAAACCTATCATTCTCTCCTCTATACACTTTATCAATAATATGATGACATAGTTCGTGGGAAAATTGATATGAGAACTGCGCCCAAGCCCTATTTCTTGTGTCTAAATATATAGTATTACAATATTGACCTTTACTGATGTAAGGATAATCAGTGGGAGGAATGGCATTGCTGCTGTTTTTTATAAATACTTGTTTTGAGAGAATCCTTCTCTTATATAGATTGTCATAGAAATGTTTTATAACATTCTCTAACAATGTTACAATGTCATTAGGTATTGCATCGCCCCACCCATCTGTGTGAAGATAAAAGCTTCTGTATGATTTAAATTGTATATAAAGCATAGAAATTAGGATTTGATTTTATTTTGTCTACAAATATACTCATTTTAGAAAAGTATATACTAACATTGCGATAATGTTTACTTTTAAAGAGAGTGAATATTAGGGGGAGTTCTTATTTACATGGATGTTTGGCAATAAATGTAAATTTTAAACTAGTTTTCTTATATATTGTTTAAAAATAAAACTCCGTTATGCGCCAGGCTTATTTCTCCCGGTTGGGGAAAACTTCCGCCTCCCACCATTGCAACTTGCGATATCGTATGATGGGGATCACGGAATGGCCGTTGGGAAATCAGTGAAGAGCCCCGGTTTAGTTTTCCTGCAACGGAATGTATTTTGGTCGTTTCCAGGCTTTCACCCAGGGAGAGGGGAGGAAGGATGGAAGGTAACCGTTTAGCCATCATTGATTTACCACTGCCGGGAGCGCCGATCATGATGAGATTATGTCCTCCGGCGGCAGCAACTTCCAACGCCCTTTTCACATTCTCCTGTCCTTTTACGTCTGCAAAGTCCAGGTCAAAGGCTGTTTGCTGTTGATAAAACTCTTCCCGCGTGTTGACAACGGTCTGTTCCAGCTCCCGCTCACCATTGAAGAACTGGATAACTTCTTTGATATTACTGACGCCATATACCTTCAGTTGATTGACAACTGCTGCTTCCCGCGCATTCTGTTGAGGAATAATGAGTCCCTCAAAGTTTTCTTCACGGGCTTTGATAGCAATAGGCAGTGCTCCTTTGATAGGCTGAATGCTCCCGTCAAGACTAAGTTCTCCCATCATCAGATAGCGGGATAACTTTTCGGAAGATATGGTTTCGCTGGCACCCAGCAAGCCGATGGCAAGAGGCAAATCATAAGCCGAGCCTTCTTTGCGGATATCGGCCGGTGCCATATTTACAACCAGGTTACTGGTCGGCATTTTATAGCCATTGACTTGCAGTGCGGAGATAATACGTTGGTGACTTTCCTTCACTGCGGAATCCGGAAGACCGACGAGATAGAACATACAGCCACGTGAGCTGTTGACTTCGATTGTGATGAGTGTTGCATCAATCCCTTGAACAGCCGCTCCGAAAACTTTAATTAGCACGTTTGATTACCGTTTATTTCTTCTGTTTGTTTTTCTTTTCTTTTTCTGTCGCTTCCTCAACGATGTTTTCTATTTTCTTTTTCAGCTCTTCTCCCCGAAGGTTCTTAGCTAAAATCTTTCCGTCCGACGAGAGAAGTATGTTGGCAGGTATTTTATAGATAGAATATTGCTTGGCTACTTCAGAATTGAGTCCGCCGAAATCGCATACCTGTTCCCAGTCCAGCGTATCGCGTTTGATGGCGTCTTTCCATTGCTGCTTGTCTACATCCAGTGAGATGCCGAGCATTCCTATATATTTGTTCTTCTTATACTTTTTGTAGATTTCTCTTAGCTCGCTGTTGCTCTGCTTCTGAGAGATGCTGTCGTTCCAGGAAGCCCAAAAGTTGATCAGCAGGCTTTTCTGCTTGAAGGCGTCTGATGAACGGGTAATCTTTTCTCCTTTCGCATTGGGCAGGCTGAAGAAAGGTGCATATTTGCCAATCTCCGATTTTTCTGCCTGAGTGATTGTTTCATTCAAACGTTCGATATACGGTTTGTCCTGTAATACACCTGTCATTACTTCAACTAGCTTTTTAATTTTACTGAAGTCAGGCGTTTCTTTCTGAACGAAGTATTTGTCTAATAAGTAAAGGCTTACATAGGAGGAGTGATGTTGCAGTATGAACTCTTCCGCCATTTCTTCGGCAGTGTTTGCTTTCTCTACAGTTATTCTTTTATCCACTGTTTCTTCGCCGGCTTTTTCTGAAGGATCAGCCGGATCTTCCAGTGCTTTTTGGAAGTCTGTAAACTCCTCATTGTATATATTTCCACTGATAGTCAGGAAATTCAGATTGATCGTATCTCCTTTTATTTTGATCTTGTTACCCTTATCAAGAAAGACAGGATATTCAATCCGGTTCTTGAGTAACAGATAGGCAGAAGTGATCGTATCTACGCTGGTAGTGTAGGAGAACTTATCGTTTTCTACATAAATGGTGTCTATCCGGTCGTACAGTTCGTCCATGCCGTACAAATAAAGTGTATCTGTTCCGAGTCCTTTGATCTCTCCGGTGATGGTTGTCTCATTGGAGCCCTTCTTGCATCCGACCAGACAGATAATGATGAGGATTAAAATACTACTCTTTTTCATTGCTTTGATTTCTTTTCTGCGAAAGTACGGTTTTTTACAGATAAAAAAAAGAATTGCCCGTCATTTGTAATGACGAGCAATTCTCAATATCTAAAATAGAGTGGTAATTCTCTTATTTGATGATGCTCATGAAGTCTGCATTTGTGAAGAACTTAGAGAATTCCAAGTCTGTTGCAGCTTTCTTAGCCAACGCAGGTTCTTTAGCAACAGCGCTCTTCAAGCTGCTGGTTACCATAGAAGAATTGTTAGTTCTAGCACCTAGAACTGCCATCAGGTAGTCTGTGTAAGCATCTGGTTTTTCTACGCCTGCCAGTGTGTTTTTAGCTTTGTTGTAGTCCTTAGCAAGGATCTGAGCCAAAGCAGCACTGTTAGTCTTAGCGTCACCGAATGAGTTAACTGCTCTTTCGTACTGGCCTTGAGCGATGTACAGGTTACCCATAGATTCGCCAAGTTCTTTTGTACCTGCAGCTTTACCGAAGTAAGCTTCAGCAGCAGCTTTGTCACCCTTGATCAAAGAGATCAAACCTAAGTTCATGTTTACTTCAGGAGCAGCGTTTACGCTGGCAGCTTTCTTCAGGTAAGATTCAGCTTTGTCAACGTTACCAGCTTGATAAGCAAGCTTACCAAGGTTGTTGTATGCGCGGTAATCGTTAGGGAACTGTTTTGTTGCCTGAGTATAGATAGCTTCCTGTTTTGCAGGATCGTTAGTCAGTGTAGCAGCATACAGCAATTCTTCGATGTTCAGTTCAGAAGGATTAGAAGAAGCAAGCTTAGTGATTTCTTCGTCAGACTTACCGATGATCTCGTAGTTCAAAGTCAAACGAGAACGACGCAGTTGAGGAAGGATATCGTCAGCCAGGTTCTTGTATACAGAAGAGATGTTCTTGATTTCTTGTTCTCTCTGTGCAGGATCCTGATACATAGACAATACGCGAAGGATCAGTTCTTTATCCTGGATGTTAGATTTAGAAACCAGTTCCTGGAAACCTTCCCAGTCCTGTGCAGTATATTTAGCGTCAACCGGAGCGTCGATCTTAGCTTTCTTCAAGTCTTTGTTCAACATCTTGGTGGTGTTGCTTTCGCGGTTTTCTGCCAGAGTTGTATTCAGGCTTACACCACCATCAGGAGAAGCATAAGCAGAAACTTCAATGTTGCTGATCTTCTTGTTGGCAGCTTCGTTTATGTTAGCAACTTCCTTGTTGAATTCTTTAGCAGTTTTCAACTCGCTTGAACGGATGTTAGCCTGTTGGATCAAGAACATGATGTTAGCATCGTGTTTTTCCTTGATGATACGTTGGAAAGCATCTTCGCCCAGAGCCGGGTTAGCGCTGCCCAATGTGTTATTTACCAATTCAGAAGTAGAGATTACACCATCAGCTACTTTCACAGCGGGGATAACGACTTCCTTTTTACCAACTTTAGCTTTGAATTCAAGCCACAGTTCAGATTTTGCCATTTCAGGAACATAGTCGAAAGATGTTTTCATCGTATAGCTACCACCTACTTTGTAAGAGATAGTCTGATCGTTTCCTTCTACTTTTTCTCCTTGGAACACAGCACTTTGTCCTTTAGCTTCACCGCCATTCCATTTCAAAACCGGAGTAACTTCTACTACAGCTTTTTTCTTGAAATACTTTTCAGGGAATTTACCATTAATGGTAGCAGGAACTTTACCACCTACTGCTTCCAACACTTGTGGAGTAACAGTGAAGTAGTCCGCTGACAGGGGACCCATTTTCTTGCACGAAGAGAAAAGTGCAACAACAATTGCCATGAGTAAAGGCAAGTACAACTTCTTTGTCATTTTAGGTATAAATTAAATGTTTGTAATTGAAATATCGTCATATTTATAACCCCTTTTCAATCCTAATAAAGGAAAAACATCGCAAAGATATTAATTCTTAATATAATTATGTAGTTAGCAGGAGGTTTTTATCATAATTTAATGAAAACCCGACTCTTTTTCTCGCCGATACTTGATATTTCGGGGATGATGCTCGATAATCTCGCTGCGAAGCATGTTTCGGTCGATATGGGTATAAATTTCGGTCGTCGCAATCGATTCGTGTCCGAGCATGCACTGGATGGCCCGTAAATTGGCGCCACCTTCCAGTAAATGAGTGGCAAAGGAGTGTCGGAAAGTGTGCGGACTGATGTTTTTGGTGATACCCGCATTTTGTGCTAATTCTTTTATCATATGAAAGATCATAATCCGGGAAAGTGATTTGCCTCTCCGCTGGCTGACAAACACAAAATCTTCATAGTCTTTTTTAACTTCTATCCGGTTGCGGTCCAAGAAATAAAGTTTGATCTCGTTAATGGCACGGGGGGAAATGGGAACAAGACGTTGCTTGCTTCCTTTGCCTTCTACTTTGATGAAGCCTTCATCAAAATAGAGATCGGATAATTTGAGGCTGACAAGTTCGGATACACGGAGTCCGCAGCTGTATAATGTTTCCAGAATAGCTCTGTTGCGCTGTCCTTCGGCTTTGCTGCGGTCTACGGAGGAGATGATGTTGTCGATCTCTTCTACGGTCAGCACTTCGGGGAGTTTTAATCCTATCTTGGGACCTTCCAGCAGTTCGCTGGGATCAGCCTCCAGATAATCCGCCATAATAAGGAAACGGAAGAAGGACTTGATGCCGGATAAAATGCGTGCCTGAGAACGAGGATGAATGCCGATGTCATGCAATCCCGCAGCGAAACGCTGGAGATCGGACAGGCATACTTCAAGAACATCTATCCCTTCCAGAGTCAGAAAATTCATCAGTTTATCCAGATCGGTCAGATAAGCGTCCAATGTATTGGGGGATAAAGACTTTTCCAGCTTGAGGTACTGCTGGTACTTTCTGATTATCAGTGCTTGTTGCTCCTTCTTCTTGTTTTTTTCGTTGATTTCCATTTCTTTTTTCTACCTTTGTAGCCTGAAATATTGTTCTTTGGATACAAAGGTATTAAAAAAGCAGGACTACGGCGATGAGAATACAAATTATTAATGGCCCGAACATCAATCTGTTGGGCAAACGTGAACCTTCCATATACGGAAGTGTTACATTTGAAGACTATCTGGCTGAGCTTCGTAAAAGATATGCTGATTTGGAGATCGACTATTTTCAATCGAACATTGAGGGAGAAATGATTGACTGCATTCAGCAGGTAGGTTTTGAGGTAGACGGCATCATTCTGAATGCCGGCGCTTATACACATACATCCATCGCTCTGCAGGATGCCATTCGTTCTGTGACTTCTCCGGTGATCGAGGTACATATTTCTAATGTACATAGCCGTGAGTCTTTCCGGCATGTATCTATGATCGCCTGCGCATGCAAAGGAGTGATCTGTGGCTTCGGGCTGAACTCGTATCGGTTGGCTCTGGAGGCTTTGTTAGGTAATAAATAAGGTATTAATATATTAAATAGGTAAAAAGGCTATGTTACTGAAACAGACAAAAATCGTCGCATCCATTTCGGACAGACGTTGCGATGTGGACTTTATAAAACAGCTGTTTGAAGCTGGGATGAATGTGGTACGTATGAATACGGCTCACGCTAGCCGTGAAGGTTTTGAAGCGTTGATTGCCAATGTACGTTCCGTATCCAACCGGATTGCAATCCTCATGGATACCAAAGGACCGGAAGTACGTACAACTGCCAATGCGGAACCGATTCCATATCAGATAGGTGATAAAGTAAAGATTGTCGGCAATCCTGATCAGGAGACGACTCGTGAATGTATCGCTGTTTCGTATCCTAACTTTGTGAACGATTTGAATATCGGAGGTCTGGTTCTGATTGACGATGGTGATCTTGAACTGGAAGTAATCGATAAGACAGCCGATTATCTGCTTTGCGAAGTGAAAAACGATGCAACGTTGGGAAGCCGCAAGAGCGTGAACGTCCCGGGTGTTCGTATCAATCTTCCTTCATTGACAGAGAAAGACCGTAACAATATACTTTACGCGATTGAAAAGGATATCGATTTCATCGCTCACTCTTTCGTGCGCAACCGTCAGGACGTACTTGATATCCGTGAAATTCTGGATGCTCACAATAGTGATATCCGGATTATTGCCAAGATTGAGAATCAGGAAGGGGTGGACAACATCGACGAGATTCTTGAAGTGGCGGACGGCGTGATGGTAGCCCGTGGTGACCTGGGTATCGAAGTGCCGCAGGAACGTATTCCGGGTATCCAGCGTGTGCTGATCCGCAAATGTATCCTGGCAAAGAAACCGGTGATCGTTGCGACTCAGATGCTTCATACCATGATCAACAATCCTCGTCCGACCCGCGCGGAAGTGACCGATATCGCGAATGCAATCTACTATCGTACGGATGCTCTGATGTTGAGCGGTGAGACTGCTTATGGCAAATATCCGGTAGATGCAGTCAAGACAATGACCAAGATCGCGGCCCAGGCTGAAAAAGATAAACTGGAAGAGAATGATATCCGTATCCCGTTGAACGAAAACAGTAACGATGTAACGGCCTTCCTTGCTAAACAGGCAGTGAAAGCTACATCGAAACTGAAGATACGTGCCATCATCACAGACAGCTATAGCGGACGGACCGCCCGTAATCTGGCAGCTTTCCGTGGTAAGTTCCCGGTATTGGCTATCTGCTATAAAGAAAAGACCATGCGTCATCTGGCACTTTCTTATGGAGTGGAAGCAATCTATATGCCGGAGCTGGCCAACGGACAGGAATATTATTTTGCCGCTTTGCGCCGCCTGTTGAAGGAAGGACGTTTGCAGCCGACTGATATGGTAGGATATCTGAGTAGCGGTAAGGCAGGTACACAAACTTCATTCCTCGAAATCAATGTCGTGGAAGATGCGTTGAAACATGCGGGAGAAACTGTATTGCCTAACAACAATCGTTATCTCTAACTGTTACATCTAAAATAAGGTTTTTATGCAGGAGACTGAATCTATTGATGAATATATTTTGCAGCATATCGATGCGGAAAGTGACTATCTGAAAGCACTCTACCGGGATACGCATGTGAAACTGCTTCGTCCCCGTATGGCTTCCGGGCATTTACAGGGGCGGATGCTGAAAATGTTTGTGGAGATGATTCGCCCCCGGCATATACTGGAGATCGGAACATATAGCGGTTATTCTGCCCTTTGTCTGGCGGAAGGCTTGTCGGAGGGCGGAATGTTGCATACGTTTGAAATTAATGATGAACAAGAGGACTTTACCCGTCCCTGGCTGGAGAATTCTCCTTTTGCGGACAAGATTCGCTTTTATATAGGAGATGCCTTGGAGCTTGTTCCTCATTTGGGCGTTACGTTCGATCTGGCCTTCATTGACGGTGATAAACGTAAATATATCGATTATTACGAGATGGTTTTAAAGCATCTTTCCACAGGTGGGTATATCATTGCCGACAATACATTGTGGGATGGTCATGTGTTGGAACAACCTCGTAGTGCGGATACGCAGACCATTGGCATCAAAGCATTCAATGACGCCCTTGTGACGGACGACCGGGTGGAGAAAGTAATCCTGCCTTTGCGTGATGGGTTAACTATAATAAGAAAAAAGTAAGATAAGGAGTAAATTTATGGAAACAACCAGACAGAATAAGATATCCCGCCTGTTACAGAAGGAGCTGAGCGAGATATTCCTGCTTCAGACAAAGGCAATGCCGGGTATATTAATATCGGTCAGCGCAGTTCGTATCAGTCCTGATATGAGTATTGCGCGCGTGTACCTGAGCGTTTTCCCGTCAGAGAAAGCAGAAGAAATGGTGAAGAATATCAATGAGAACATGAAGTCCATTCGCTTTGAGCTCGGAACCCGTGTGCGTCATCAATTACGGATTATTCCCGAATTGAAGTTCTTCGTGGACGACTCACTGGATTATATTGAGAAGATTGATTCTTTGCTGAAGTGAATTTTCCCTTCTACATAGCTCGGCGTTATCTTTTCTCGAAAAAGAAGCATAATGCTATCAATATTATTTCCGGCATATCAGTATGCGGGGTGGCACTTGCTACGTTGGCACTGGTCTGCACGCTTTCCGTATTCAACGGATTTCAGGATATGGTAGCCAGCTTTTTCACAGCTTTTGATCCTCAGTTGAAGATTACCATCCGCGAGGGAAAAGTCTTCGACGGACAGGATGAAAGGATTCGTGCGGTCTGTGCGCTTCCGGAGGTCTCGGTATCTACAGAGACGCTGGAAGAGAATGCGATGGTGCAATATAAAGACCGTCAGGCTATGGTTGTGTTGAAAGGCGTGGAAGATAACTTTGAGGATTTAACCGAAATAGATAACATTCTTTACGGAGCCGGCGAGTTTATTCTTCATGATTCGATAGTGAATTATGGGGTGATGGGCGTGGAACTGGTTTCGACTTTGGGTACCGGACTGGCGTTCGTAGATCCTTTGCAGGTGTATCTTCCCAAGCGTAATGCCAAAGTGAATATGGCGAATCCCGGGGCTTCTTTCAATCGCGACTATCTTTATTCACCGGGTGTTGTGTTCGTGGTCAACCAACAGAAGTATGATGAAAGCTATATTCTCACTTCCCTTGATTTCCTTCGTAACTTATTGGACTATACGACAGAGGTTTCTGGCATTGAGTTGAAACTGAAACCGAATACCAATATATCATCCGTACAGTCTAAAATAGAAAAAATGCTGGGTGATGACTTTGTGGTACAGAACCGTTATCAGCAGCAAGCAGATGTTTTCCGTATCATGGAAATAGAGAAGCTGATCTCTTATCTGTTTCTTACTTTTATTCTGATGATTGCCTGTTTTAATGTGATCGGTTCTCTTTCTATGTTGATTCTGGATAAGAAAGACGATGTCATAACCTTGCGCAGTTTGGGAGCCAGTGATAAACTGATATCCCGTATCTTTTTATTTGAGGGACGGCTCATCTCTCTCTTTGGTGCTATCTCCGGTATTATACTGGGGTTGATATTATGTTTTATTCAGCAGAAGTTTGGCATCATTACCCTTGGCGGAGGTGGTGGAACTTTTGTGGTGGACGCTTATCCGGTAAGTGTCCATGCATGGGATGTAGTGCTTATTTTTATTACTGTTTTAGCAGTGGGATTCCTGTCAGTATGGTATCCAGTGCGTTACTTAAGCAAGCGGCTTCTGTAATTGGCTGAAGAAGAAAAAGGCTATAACCTTTGAATACAGAAGTGTAGGTGCTTTGTAGAGGAGTTTGCTAAAATGGAACAGAGTGTTTCATGTATTTATGTAGAAACTATATAAACAAAAAGCGCAGGCAGGAGACGAACTCCTTTACCTGCGCTTTTCTATTTTTTCTCAGTAAAATGAATTACTTCACTTCCCAAGTATCGTTCGTCATCAGCAACTCCTGGAAATTATGATATTTCTTCTTGCCTTTGACTTCTTCAATCTGTTCTGCTACAGCGTCATTGTAGGTAGGTGCCTCTACTTCACGAATCACACCGAGTGCAATCGGGAAATCGGGGCCTTCCATCAAAGCCAGCTTCAACTGAAGAGTATTGTCCTGGCAATGAGCATCGTGAATCAGAATATCTTTTTCTGTGATGCCATTCTCGCCAAGTTTTACCACTTTCAGTCCGAAACCTTCCTGCATCAGTCCGAACTCTTTGTTTTCACCGAACAACATCGGTTTGCCGTGCTCCAGATAGATCGCATTCTTTGCGCGTCCTTCCTTCGTTGCAACAGAAGCGTGAGTTCCGTCATTAAAGATTACACAGTTTTGCAGAACTTCCACAACAGATGCACCCTTATGGTTGGCTGCTGCTTTCAGAACCTCTACAGAAGCGGCGCCGTCTACAGCGATACAACGTGCAAAGAAACGTCCGCGTGCACCGAATGCCAGTTCTGCCGGATGGAAAGGGTCTTCTACCGTTCCGTAAGGAGATGATTTGCTGACGAATCCGCGTTCGGAAGTCGGTGAATACTGTCCTTTGGTCAGTCCATAGATACGGTTGTTCAACAGAATCATGTTCAGGTCGATGTTACGACGAACAGCGTGGATGAAGTGGTTACCACCGATAGCCAGACCGTCACCGTCACCGGAAATCTGCCAGATAGTCAAATCCGGATTAGCCACTTTAGCACCCGTTGCAACGGCAGCGGCACGTCCGTGGATGGTATGGAAGCCATACGTATTTACATAATAAGGCAGACGGGAAGAGCAACCGATACCGGAAATTACGGCGATATTGTGCGGAGCTACTCCCAGTTCGGCCATTGCCTTGTGCAGTGAGTTCAGGAAAGCGTGGTCACCGCATCCCGGACACCAGCGAGGCTGACCTGATTTATAATCTTGTACGGTATATACTTTATCGCTCATCTCTTATTCCTCCAATAATTTAGTAAATGCATCTATCAATTCTCTCGTAACGAAAGGCTGTCCTTTCACTTGGTTGAACTGGCTGATATTCAGTCCGGGTACTTTCATACGCAGGTAACCGGCAAATTGTCCCAGATTCTGTTCGGCTACTACGATCTTCTTATATTTACGTAATACGTCGGCTGTATTCTTCGGTAGCGGGTTGATGTACTGGAAGTGTGCGAATGCAACCTTCTTTCCATGTTCGCGCATGAAGTCCATAGCCAGACGGAGATGTCCGTAGGTACCGCCCCAGCCTACAATCAGTAAGTCTGCGTCTTCGTCGCCCAGCACTTCAAGTTCGGGGATGTAGTCTGCAATCTTGTCCACTTTTGCCTGACGCAGGTGAACCATCTTGTTGTGGTTTTCGGGTTCGGTAGAGATGGCTCCGGTTTCGTTACTCTTTTCAAGCCCACCGATGCGGTGCATAAAACCTTCTGTTCCAGGAGTCGCCCAGTAGCGTGCGCCTGTTTCTTCGTTACGTTGGTACGGGGTCCAGTTGCCCGCCATGTCCGGAGTTACATACGGAGGGTTGATGGCAGGGTAGTCATTCAGATCGGGAAGTTTCCATGCGGCAGAGCCGTTGGCAACGAAAGCATCTGTCAGCAATACGACCGGAGTCATGTGTTCCAAAGCAATTTTGGCTGCCATGTAGGCGGCATCGAAACAGTTGGTCGGTGAAGTGGCGGCGATAACCGGCATTGGGCTTTCACCGTTACGACCGTAGAGTGCTTGCAGCAAGTCGGTCTGTTCCGATTTGGTAGGCAGACCCGTAGACGGACCACCACGCTGTACGTTGACAATCACCAACGGAAGTTCGCCGATAACGGCCAAGTTCATCGCCTCACTTTTCAGGCAGATGCCCGGACCGGAAGTTGTCGTTACTGCCAGCGCACCTGCAAAAGCTGCACCAACGGCAGAAGCACAACCGGCGATTTCGTCTTCGCACTGTACGGTTTTTACTCCCAGTGATTTATGCTTGGCCAATTCATGCAGAATGTCGGTAGCCGGAGTGATCGGGTACGAACCCAGATACAGTTCCAAACCGGCTTTTTCGGCTGCGGCAATCAATCCGTAAGATGTTGCCTTGTTACCATTAATATCTGTATAAAGCCCTTTTGATTTCGGAGCTTTGCTTTCAATCTTATAAGTAGAGGTAGAAGCGTGTGTGTTGGCACCGTAGTTGTAGCCATCGTTCAATACCTTAATATTTGCTTCTGCGATTTCCGGTTTCTTGGCGAACTTCTCGCGCAGCATCTTTTCCGCTGCTGCCAGATTGCGGTTGAACAGCCAGCAAACCAGTCCGAGCGCAAACATATTCTTGCAACGGAGAATCGTTTTATTGTCCAGTCCGGAATCTTTCAGACTTTCTTTGCACATAGAAGAGATGGGCACTTCCAGCACTTCTTGTTTAACGCCTAATTCTTCAAAAGGATTGTTGGTCTTAAATTGTGCTTTTTCCAGGTCTCTGGCTTCGAACGAGTCGGAGTCGGTAATGATAAGTCCTTGCGGTTTACAGAATTTGATTTGTGTTT